>Ga0209562_1000050_pt1 | contig 63653 bp, 41 predicted proteins | sample WorMetvacBELIZE2_FD_187399 | JGI IMG/M metagenome (GOLD analysis project Ga0209562, IMG submission 187399) | Marine gutless worms symbiont microbial communities from Max Planck institute for Marine Microbiology, Germany - Olavius vacuus BELIZE.2... | ecosystem: Host-associated > Annelida >... | reverse complement strand
CCACCGAGTGGGGCGCGCGCATAGGCGCGCCCCACTCGGTGGTGTTCGGCGGTTTCTCGCCGGACGCCATCGCCAGCCGTATCAACGATTCGAAAAGCAAAATCGTCATCACCGCAGACGGCGGCTTTCGCGGCGGCAAGGTGGCGCCGCTCAAGGCCAATGTGGACAAGGGGCTGGAAAAAACCGACACGGTGAAACACGTGCTGGTCTACAAACACTGCGAGAACGACATCGCCTGGCATGAAGATCGCGATATCTGGTGGGACGACTTGGTGGACCGCCAAAGCGCCGACCACACGCCCGCCGCCATGGGCGCGGAAGACCCGCTGTTCATCCTCTACACCAGCGGCTCGACCGGCACGCCCAAGGGCATACTCCACACCACCGGCGGCTACCTGACCTACTGCGCCGCCACCTTCAAGTACACCTTTGATTATCAGCCGGGTGAAATCTACTGGTGCACCGCCGATGTGGGGTGGATTACCGGCCACTCCTATATTGTCTACGGGCCGCTCGCCAACGCCGCCACCGTGCTCATGTTTGAAGGCGTGCCCAGCTACCCAAACTACCGCCGCTGGGGCGAGATAATCGAGCGGCACAGGGTCAACATCTTCTACACCGCGCCCACCGCCATCCGAGCGCTTATGGCGCAGGGCGACGATGTCTTCGCCGGTTGTGATTTCTCCAGTCTGCGCCTGCTCGGCAGCGTGGGCGAACCCATCAACCCGGAGGCCTGGGAATGGTTCTATAAACATGTGGGCGAAAGCAGACACCCGATAATCGACACCTACTGGCAGACGGAAACCGGCGGATTTCTCATCACTCCTCTGCCGGGAGTGACCAGCCTCAAACCAGGCTCGGCCACCATGCCCTTCCCCGGCATCCAGCTGGCGTTGGTCGATAACGACGGCAAGCTGCTCGAAGGCGTGGCCGAAGGCAACCTGATAGTGGTGGGTTCCTGGCCGGGACAGGGGCGCAGCATCTGGGGCAACCATCAGCGCTTTATCGAAACCTACTATTCCACCTACCCTGGCTACTACTTCACCGGAGACGGTGCGCGCCGCGATGAGGACGGCTACTACTGGATCACCGGGCGGGTGGACGATGTGCTCAATGTCTCCGGCCACCGCCTTGGCACAGCCGAGATAGAAAGCTCACTGGTCGAACACCAATTGGTGGCCGAAGCTGCGGTGGTCGGTTATCCGCACGAAATCAAGGGGCAGGGCATCTACGCCTATGTCACCCTCACCAACGAGGCTCAGGCCAGGGCAAGCGACGAACTGAAAAAGGAACTGGTGCAACTGGTGCGTAAGGACATAGGCCCCATAGCCACCATAGACAAGCTGCAATGGGCGCCGGCTTTGCCGAAAACCCGATCCGGCAAGATCATGCGACGCATTCTGCGCAAAATCGCCGCCGACGACTACGACAGCCTGGGCGACACCAGCACACTCGCCGAACCGGCAGTGGTGGATGAGTTGATTTCCAGCCACAGGGTTTTGTAGTCCCCCTGTCGAGGGAGAAAGACACAGGATAAGGGTGGGGCTGGACCAACCCTTATATCAGCACTTCAACCACTATTCCGCAACCCGGCGGCTATGCCGTTCATGGTGATATAGAGCAGGCGCCTGGCGCGTTCGTCCATTTTGCTGTTGCGGTCGCGACGCAGCAATTCGATCTGCAGGTGGTTGAGGGTGTCTATGTAGGGGAAGCGGTTGCTGATCGAACTTGCCAACAGCGGATTGGCGACAAGCAGGCCGTCCGTCTGCAGTATGGCGAGCAGGTGTTTTTTGGCAAGCCGGTATTCCAGTTCTATCCTGCCGAAGATGCGCTCGCGCACTTCGCCGTCTTCAACCAGTTCGGCGTAGCGCGATGCTATGCGCAGATCGCTTTTCGCCAGCACCATTTCGAGGTTGGAAAGCAGGGTGGCAAAAAAGGGCCAGCTCTGGTACATGGCGCGCAGTTGCTCCATGCCATCCGGATGCGCCTGCAGCCAGCTTTCCAGCGCGCCGCCAAAGCCGTACCAGCCGGGGAGCATAAGCCTGCATTGCGACCAGCTGAACACCCAGGGGATGGCGCGCAGGTCTTCAATTCTGTCGCCGGCGCTGCGCGACGCAGGGCGCGAACCTATGTTCAACCGTGAAATCTCGCTGATGGGGGTCGACTGGTGAAAATAGTCGAGAAATCCGGGGGTGTGGTACACCAGTTCGCGATAGGCGGTGCAAGCAAGTTCCGACAGTGATTCCATGGCTTCGCGCCAGGATTCCTGCTCCCCGTGTTGGGCTTGACCAGTCGGATCGAAACTCGCATCCAGGGCTGCCGCTACCAGCATCTCAAGGCTTTGTCTGCCCACCACCGGATTGGCGTATTTAAAGGCGATGATTTCGCCCTGCTCGGTAAGGCGAATCTGCCCGCCAAAAGCGCCGGACGGCTGGGCGCGGATGGCCTGATAGCTGGGTCCGCCCCCCCTGCCCACCGCGCCGCCGCGGCCGTGAAACAACCTCAGACGCAGGCCGTGTTCGCGGCAGAGTTGCAGCAGGGCCAGTTCGGCTTTGTAGAGCGACCAGCCGGATGTGAGATAGCCGCCGTCCTTGTTGCTGTCTGAATAGCCGAGCATGATCTCCTGGGTGTCGTAACTGCTGGCGAGCAGGGCGCGATAGGCGGGCAGGGCGAACAGTCTGGCCATGATCTCCTTGCTTCTGGCCAGGTCTTCGATGGTTTCGAACAGCGGGATGATGTTGAGTTGCAGTTGCGGATTGGCGCCGGGGATGAGCAGGCCGGCTTCCTTGAGCAGCACCGCCACTTCGAGCAGGTCCGACGGCGCATCGGTTTTCGAAATGATGGTGTTGGAGATGGCGGCTGCGCCGTAGAGGTTTTTGATTTCGCGCGCGGCGAAAAAAATCTCAAGCTCGTCGCGCGTGGTTTCGCTGTATTCCAGATAGGGCGAAAACAATAAGCGCGGGGCAGCGAGTTCGGCGCAGAGCAAAGCCACTTTCGCCTCTTCCTCCATATTCTGGTAGGCGCCGGGAGAATCGACCACTCCCGCTTTGGCGAGAAGCTCGGCCAGGGTGCGCTCGTGCACTTCCGAATTCTGGCGCAGGTCGATCCGCGCCATGTGCAGACCAAACACCAGGGCGGCGTACCGCAGCCGCCTTAGTCTGCCTTTGGCCAGAAGGCGCGCGCGCGTGGCGAGCAGCGCATCGTTCAGCACCTTAAGTTCGGCGCGAAAGGCCTGGGCGTCCGGATAGGCTTCCGCTTCATTTTCCTTATCCCGGTTGTCCCCGTCCTCGTGGTCAATCAGTTTTTCTCTGGTGGCGAGCATGCGCGCGTACATGCCGCCTATCGCGCGGCGATACGGTTCGTCCTCGTTGTGGGGTGAGTGGTCGCGCGAGCGCTCGGATAGTTGCAGCAAATCCGGGTTAATCCGGTTTTCGCGTAGGGTTAGCGGCAACTGCGACAGGGAAAGCTCTTCGCCCAGCTTGCGCAATTCCTCCAGGTAGAAGTCCAGCAGGGTTGTCGATTGCATGACGAATGCCTTACGCAAGGTATGGGCGGTGACATAGGGGTTGCCGTCTCTGTCGCCGCCTATCCAGCTGCCGACGCGAAAAAAACGCGCCAGCAGGTCGCCCCTCCTTTCGCCCAGGCTCTCAAGTTGATCCTCGATGTGGCAATAGAGCCGTGGCACTTCGCGCAGAAAGGTGGAGGAAAAAAAGCTGATGCCGTTGTTGACCTCATCCAGCACTTCCAGACGTTTAAAACGCAACAGCCGGCCGCGCCACAGGGTGAGCAGGTTGCGCTTGAGTTCCTCGTCTGTTTCCTCGCGTTCCTCCTCAAGCAGATCGCTTCGCTCGCGCCGACGCAACCCGGCGGCGATTCGCGCCAGGCAGTTGAGTACGCTTTTTCGGCTGACTTCGGTGGGATGCGCGGTCAATACCGGCGAAATCATGGCCTGGTCGAAAAAATCGCACAGCCTGCCCGCGTCGATCTTCTGTTCCCTGAGGCGGGCGAAACTCGTGGTCAGGGCGCCTTCCTGACTGCTGCCGCGCAGGGCGTTATCGCGCCACAGGCGTTGGTTGTTGTGATCCTCGGCAATGTTGGAGAGGTGCAAAAAAAAACTGAACGCGCGCACTACCACTGAGGCCTGGGCGGGGGTCAGCCCGGCCAGTAGGGATTGCAGACGGGTGCGATTGGCGGGATTCATCTCGCGCGTGAATGCGACGCTGCACACGCGGATGGATTCGATTAGTTCGTAGCCAGCCTCGCCTTCCTGCTCGCGCAGGGTCTCGCCCAGCAGGCGTCCGAGCAGGCGGATGTCCTCCTTGAGTATCTCGTCCGGCTGCAGGCTCGCAGCGGGTGATTCAGGGCCGGTTGAGCGACCAGTCATAGTTGTAGCTTATGCGGCGTTTTTGCTTTGGCGACTCCAGCCAGTCCTGGTAGACGGCCAGGGCTTCTTCGTCGTCCTCGGGGATTTCGCTGGTTTTGATCGCAATCAGGCTTTTTGCCACGGCAAGCTCGTTTGCGCCGAAATCGCTGGCATACCATTCATAGATTTTCGACAGTCGCAGGCTGCCGCCTTCGAGCGCGAAACCACGCGGGTGGTGAACAAATTCGTGCTCGGCGTGGCTCAGTTGCGCTTCGATGTCGCGCGAATTGAATGGCTTGAGCATCAGGTTTGGGCAGCCAAGGCTGGCGCAGTTCACCACATAGTGGATGCGTTTATCGCGCCAGATTGGGCGGAGTATGCCGTGTTCAATATCGTTAAGGCTCAGCAGTTGCTTTTCCACCTTCAACAGCGGCTCGTCCCAGGGACCAAATCCGAACAAGCTGAAACTGATTTTGGTTATCGACCTGATCGGATATTGCTCGAGCACCAGCCTCACGGTTGCGGCGTTGTAGAGGTTCACCCAGTAGGCGAACTGCTCGTTGCGGTTGTAGCTGCGGATGGCGATGGCTTCGAGGCCGTCGATATATGCGTCCAGCGCCGCCCTGTCGTGACTGGCAACTGAAGCGTAATCGACCCGGTTGATTCCGCTCTCGTGCTCCGATGCGTATTTACGCAGAAATTCGCCCCAGGCGCTGTGATCTATGCGGGTTTTATTGAACTCATCCGACTGCTTCCAGAAGGGCAGCAGTTTCGCTTGCGGCGCGGCCAAGGCGACGCAGGAGAAGGCCAGTAACAGCGTCGCGAGCCACGGCAGCGCTCTTTCAGGCGGTTTCGGTTTCGGCATGGGGAATCTCCGTGATATTTTCGTCGCGCAGCGAGACGATCGGCCAGCCGCGCTTGTGCGCCCTTTCTTCCAGGGCGGCGTCGGGATCGACGGCGACCGGCTTGCCTACCGCCTCGAGCAAGGGTAGATCGTTGTGTGAATCGCTGTAGAACCACACATTATCGAACGAAAACTGCGGCCGCTTCCGCAACCAGGACTGAAGCAGTGTGCGCTTGCCCGATTGGAAACAGGGGGTGCCGTTAATACGGCCGGTGATTCCCTCGGCGTCCACTTCGAGCATGGTCGCTATCCAGCTATCCACGCCAAAGGCATCGCAGATTCCCCCGGCGATCAGATTGCTGGTGGCGGTCATGATCATGGTGTAATCGCCGCGTTCCCGGTGGCGCGCTATCAAGTCGAAGGCAGCCGGTTGCATCATCCAACGCACGTGCTCCACGTAATCGGCCTGCAATTCGGCCAGCTTGTCGGGCCACAGTTGTTGCATGGGTTCGGCAACAAAAGCGATGTAGTCGTGTATCTCCAGCTCGCCGTTGCAGTAGTCGCGGTGAAAATCCTGGTTGCGCGCCAGAAAGGCATCCTTGTCGATGCAGCCCCTGGAGATGAGAAACTGCGTCCAGGCGTAGTCGCTGTCGCCCGCAAGGAGGGTGTTGTCCAGATCAAACACCGCCAGACGCCGCCGCTTTTCGTATGATGCTGTACCTATGATTCTTCTCCTGAACTTCCCCGGTTTTTTCCACACTGCGCCTGCCGGACGTGGCGCAAACGTCAATGCTTGCTGACCACCCGGCGCTGGCCATGTCGCAGGGGTTTGAAGCCGCTCGCGGCACGGATCCCTATCTGGGACTGTCCTTACTCGCAAGCGATTATGTCGCCAATAGGGTACAGATTGATCCGCATGCGCGCGGAATTTTTTGCCACGACCTGTTGCATCGCGACCTGGACCGGGAGCATATCGAGGAGCTGGCCGGCGGATTGCTGCCTGCCGACACCCTCAGGCTTGTCGAACTCGGGCAATTGGATGCGGCGCGAGCGCTTGCGGGCGGCAATCTGAGACTGCCATCCGAAGACGAGGTGATGCGCGGGCTGCGCCAACTGCGCCACGCAGTCATGCTGCGGATAATCGGTAGGATGGCCTGCGGCATAGCCGCCTGTCGCACCACCCTGGGGGAAATCAGCGCCTTCGCCGACTGGGCGATTGGTTTTGCCGCCCGCTTTTGCGAGCGTCGTCTAATAGCGCGCCATGGCCTGCCGGTTGGGCGGGATGGCGAGCTGATGGAAATGCTGGTGATTGGCATGGGCAAGCTGGGAGGCGACGAACTCAACCTGTCCTCGGATATCGATCTGATCTTTGTACAGCCGGAACTGGGCGAAACCAGGGCGTTGTATCTACTTGACGATAGCCAGTCGGAGGCGCTACCGGAAACAGAGGTGCAGTCGCTGGACGCCGGGCGCTTTTTCACCCGGGTCGGCAGGCAAATGATTGCCTTGCTCGACAAGGTGACCAGCGACGGCTTTGTCTTTCGCACCGATATGCGCCTGCGCCCCTATGGCGACAGCGGTGCGCTCATCTCGCGCATGGCGGAGCTGGAAAGCTACTACTACGAGCAGGCGCGCAACTGGGAGCGCTTCGCCCTGTGCCGAGCGCGCGTGTTGACCGGTTCGCCAGAGCGAGTGGCCGAACTCGAGAGCATGATTGAGGGTTTTGTCTATCGCCGACATGTGGATTTTGATGTAATCAACCACCTGCGCGAACAAGGCTCAAGCCTGGCCGTGATCACCCAGCGCCAACAGGCGCAGGACAACATCAAACTGGGAGAGGGGGGGATTCGCGAGATCGAATTCCACGCCCAAGCGCTGCAACTGGTGTATGGCGGCGTCTATCCACAACTGCGCGAACGCAACACCCTGCAAGTGCTTGAGCAGGCCGCCGAAGTGGGGCTTATGTCCATCGAACTCAGTGAGCAGTTGTGCAATCACTATCTGTGGCTACGCGACTTGGAGAACCGCCTCCAAGCACTCTCCGACGAGCAAACCCAACGCCTGCCCAAGGACGAGGACAAGCTCAAGCGCATCGCCGCCGGGTTGGGTTTTGCGCAGGTTGAGGAATTTCAACGTCAACTTGAAATGGTGCGCGGGGAAGTGCACCGGGCCTACAGCGCCCTGCTGAGTCGTGGGCAGGAAAGCCTGGAGAATCAGCCGAGAATCGAGGAGGAATGGCACAAACTGAATTCGGAGCTGATGGCAGGTAACAACGCGCCCCTGCTGGAGCGGGTGAAAAGTCAAACCGGCCTCGATGCGCTCGATGCCTTGTGCAACAAGCTGGATGATTTCTCGGCAAGGATGCAACCCCTTGACGAGCAGGTGCACAACCACCTGCGGCAGATACTTCCCACCCTGTTGCGCTCCTGCTTCGCCACAGCGGAACCAACCGTCACTCTAACGCAGGTGTTTGAGTTGCTCATCGGCATACTGCGTCGCCCCACCTACCTGAGCCTGTTGCGCGAAAATCAGGGCGTCATCCCCGCGCTGGTGCTCACCATGACCACAAGCCGCTGGTGCGCGCGCCAGGTGATTGAGCGCCCTATGCTGTTGTCGTGTTTTCTCGAAAGTCGCGCGGCGTGGCAGAAACCCGACCGCACCGACCTGCTGCGCAAGCTCCAGTTGCAACTTTTCTCGCTGCCGGACAACGACCTGGAACAGGAGATGGACGCATTGCGCCACTTCGCGCTGGCGCGGCGCATGCAGGTGGCGCTGGCGCAGTTGAACGAAAGCCTGTCGCTGATGCAGGTGAGCGACTACCTCAGCTATACAGCCGAGGCCTGCATCGAAGCCGCCTGTCGCATGGCCTGGAGGCAATTGGTTGAGCGCCACGGCGCGCCCGGCGAAGACGACTTGAGCGGGGTGGCTGTACTGGCCTACGGCAAGCTGGGTGGTCTGGAATTGAGCTATGCATCGGACCTCGACCTGGTGTTTCTGTTCGATCAACCGGCTGATCCGCAGGGTGCGGCGCTTACTAATGGCCCCAAACCCATAACCGGCATGCAGTTCTATCAGCGCCTGGCGCAACGCGTCATTCACCTGCTGAGCGCGCCTACCAGCGCCGGTTTCGCCTACGCCATAGACACGCGTTTGCGCCCGGACGGTGAGGGCGGATTGCTCGCCAGTTCGCTTGATTACTGGAAACGCTACTACCAGACCAAGGCCTGGACTTGGGAGATGCAGGCGCTGGTGCGCGCCAGACCGATCTGTGGTTCGCCGCGCGCTCTAACCGCCTGCGTCGAAGCGCGCCGCGAATTGCTGGCGCACGAACGCGACCTGGCGTTGCTGAAAAGCGAAGTGCTCGCCATGCGCGGAAGGATTGCCGAGACTCACGGCAACAAGGGGCTGAAATACATGCGCGGCGGGTTGGTCGATATTGAGTTTATGGTGCAGTATCTGGCCCTGGCGCACGCGGCGCAACACCCGGAGGTGGTGCGTTACCCGGACAATGTGCGCATCATTCAGTCGCTGGCGAAACAGGAGCTACTTGACGCGGATACGGCCCGGGTGTTGAGGGGCGCCTACCTTGAAGTGCGCAATCTTCACCACGCCGACTATCTGGAAATTCAGCAACAGGCGATAGACCTGCCTGATCTGCGCCCGGCTACGCAGCTTTGGGATCATCTGTTCGCAAATGTTGAAGTCCCAACTGAAAAAACGGATGCAAAAACAAACGTAAAAGCGAACGGGTTGGGCGACAAACAAGGCCGGGCGGCAGGCCTGTGAGCTATGTGCGCGGAAGGGTTGTCAGCATCAAACGTTGGAACAACACCCTCTACAGTCTGATTGTTGAACCGCCCCAACCCCTGGCCTTCACCCCAGGTCAGTACACCAAGCTCGCCGTCGAAGTAGATGGCGAATTGCTGGCCCGCCCATACACCATCACCAGCGCGCCTGGCGAAGACCGGCTTGAATTTTTTCTGGTCGAGGTCAACGACGGCCCCCTGTCGCACCGGCTTGGTCGCCTTTCGCCAGGCGACGAACTGCTGATTGACAGCCGGGCGCACGGCTACCTGGTGCTCCAAGAAACGCCGCAGGTAGCGGATATCTGGTTGCTCGCCACCGGGGCGGGTCTGGCGCCTTTTCTTTCCATGCTGCGCGAGGGATCGATTTTCTCCCGACACCAGCGTGTGGCGCTGGTGCAGAGCGTGCGCTACGCCGCCGACCTGGCTTATGCCGAAGAGTTGCGCGTCCTGACGAAGTGTAAATCCAGCTTGCGCCATATCCGCCTGGTCAGCCGCGATACGCCGCCGCCCGGTTGCCTGAGTGGGCGAATCACCACCAGGCTTGCCGAAGGTGGACTCGAACAGGCGGCCGGGATGACGCTGGACAAAGCGAACTCCCATCTGATGCTCTGTGGTAACCCGGGTATGGTCGAGGATACGCTGCGATTGCTCGAGGAGCGCGGTATGCGCCGCCACCGCAGACGCAGGCCGGGGCAGATTACGCTGGAAAAATTCTGGTAAGCTTTTTTGACTCTTTTACGCGCTTCCTGTGCGCAGCCTTTCACGCCGCCCGGATGGTGGAATTGGTAGACACTCAAGACTTAAAATCTTGTGAGGGTAACCTCGTGCCGGTTCGAGCCCGGCTCCGGGCACCAGTTAATGTACGACCGGTTTTTCGCCTTCCTGATCCTGCTGCTTGTCCTTTACTGACTGGGCGTAAAGCGCGTCAAAATTGACAGGGGCCAGCATCAGGGGAGGGAAGCCGCCTTTCACCAGCAGGTTGTCAACCGCCTCGCGGATATAGGGAAAGAGCATGTTGGGGCAAAAGGTTCCAAGTATTGTTTTTAGCTGGGAATCGGGAACGCCGGTGATAAAGAAGAGGCCCGCCTGGTCCACCTCCAGCAGATAGGCGGTTTTTTTGTTATTGCGGCAGGTGACAGTGCATCGCAGCCGCACCTCGTACAGCTGTTCGCCCTGCTTGCTGCTCTGGTGGTTGATGTTGAGGTTGATATCCGGTTGCCATTGCGTAACCTGACCTTCGGTGGCGTGTGGGGATTCAAAGGACAGATCGCGCAAATAAATCCGTCTGGTCTCTACCCTGCCTTGCTGGGCTTCTCCCGGCTGCGCCTGTTCACTCATGTGTGTTTATCGCCTTGCTTCTGCTTTTCTTCCTTGGGCTTGTGATGCTTTTTATGCCCCTTGGTTTTGGCGTGTTCGTGCAACCCTTTCACCAGGGGTATGTTGGCGACCCGCCACTCTGCTATGCCGCCCGCCAGGCGCATAACCCTGATGCCGCTGTCGCTGAGTTTTTCACCCATCCCCTGCACGGAAAAGCCGTTCTCGCACACCAGCACCGGGGTTCGCCCCTTGGATTTGATAAACACGAGATTCTCCATCACCTGGGCGAGCGGAATGTTGATCGAACTGTCGATATGCCCGGCATCGTATTCCTTGGGCTGGCGTACATCTATCACCAAGGCTTCGTCACGGTTGATCATGCCCACCAGTTCGTTGACCGTAACCTTGGCCCCGCCCTTGGTCAACTCCATCCATCCCGCCGCGCCCAGTGCAAAGAAGAAAGCCAGGCACAGCGGGGTGTTGGTGTTGAAAAAATGCAGCAGGTTCTCAATCACCTTCCGCCTCCAGTCCTGAAGCGGTGAAGTTCGGTCACTTGGCCTGATTCCCAGTGGCCGGCTTGGCGGCGGGTTTTTTCGCTGCAGGTTTTTTCGCGACGGGTTTCTTCGCCGTTTTAGCTTTGGTTGTAGCGGACCTCGCCGCGCTCGCGGCGGCAGGTTTCTTTCCTTCCGCAGCCTTAGCGGTCATATCCGCATCAGGTTTGTCGCCCGCCTTCCATTCGCTGAAGGGGAAGGGCTTGGCCTGGGTGTTGTAGCTCAGGTAGCGCGTCAGCAGTCGCGAATATTCGGCCAGCCCGGCTCCAAAGCTTTGCAGGTTCTCGTTGGGCGTGCGCTTGAACAGGCTGATAATCGCCAGCAGCAGGGCCACCACAAAGACCAGATATTGCGCGATGCTGAAGATGATGCTGTAAAGGATTAAAAAGACAAAACGAATCCAAGTGTGCTTGTCCCTGATAGGGTGCGTTGCGTTGCTCATTTTGATTGCTCCAGAATGATGTTGAGTAAAGCGCCCGCACGTTAATTCAGAAAACCTCAGGTAGTGACAAAGCCAATGTCCGCTCCCTGCATGCTTTCCATTAGTTCACGCATGGTGCGCAGGTAGTTTTTGCGTGCAAAAAGTATAGCGTGCAAGCCTTGCATGATGGGCATCCTTATCCCCAATTCCACTGCCTTGGCGTGTACCAGCTTGAGGGTGTGAATGCCTTCTATCACGCCCTTGACATGGCGTTGCAATTGCTCTGGGGCTACCCCCTTGCCGAGTTGATAGCCAGCCTGATAATTGCGACTTTGCGAGGAGGCGCAGGTAACCACCAGGTCGCCCACACCCGCCATGCCGAGGAAGGTCAGCGGGTTGGCGCCCAGCTGTACGGCAAAGGCTGTGATCTCAGCCGTGGCGCGCACTATCAGCGCGCTCTTGGTGTTGAAGCCCATGTTGTGGGCGTCCGCAAGACCAGCAACTATGGCGTAGATGTTTTTCAGCGCGCCGCCAAGTTCGACTCCGAACACATCCGGGTTGTGATACAGCCGGAAATAGGGCCGCTGCAGGCACTGCTGGCATAGATGGTAGATGTGGCGGTTGTGGGTGGCGATAACCGTGGCGGCAATTTTCTGCTCGGCGATTTCGCTAGCGATATTCGGCCCGCTGAGCAGGGCGTAATCGTGCTGTGGAAATTCGAGTTCGAGCAATGTGCGTTCGATGCGCTGGTGCAGCAGCGTGAAGCCGGGTCCGGGTATGCCCTTGGAGGTGGCGACCAGATGGTGATCACGCCTTAGATACGGGCGAATGGCGGCCAGCACATCGCCAACCGCCTGACTGGGGACGGCCAGTATCACCAGACCGGGTTGTTCCAGCGCCCACTGAATTTCCGATCCAGCCTCCACTTCCGTCGGCAGGTTAAGATGATGAAGGTAGGAGGGATTGCGACGGGTGGCGTTCACCACCCGGGCATTGGCTTTGCTGCGCATCCACCAGCGTACCCGGCAGCCGTTTTGCGCCGGCAACTGCGCCAGCACCGTGCCGAAGCTGCCCCCCCCCAGCACACTGACAAAAGCTGTTTTCGCCTGCATATTCACAAATGAATCCGGTGCGCGCAGGATACGCCAGATATTTGAGACAGGCTCTCAAATGTCCCGCAAGCTAATCCCGAAAGTCCACGGTAGGCGCAGCGGTTTCGCAAGCAGCTATACTTTTCGTCCTTTTTTTCCACCCGCTGCCTGATGCGCATTCACCCGCTGGCTACATTCGGCCTGTTTTTGCTGGTTTTCCTCGCCCTTGGGGTGGCGGTATTGCAGTTTCGTCTCACCAGCGGTGAAATTCCGCGCACCAGAATCACCTTAGGCTCAGCCGGGGAAATTCACCCACTCGATAAAGTCCTCCTCGACAACCTTTCCTACTTGAGCAATCGCAACACCTTTGATTCCTTGTTTGTTCCAAGGCGCGAAGCGACCCTTGAGCCGTTTTATCTGCAAACTTGCCAGGTAACCCAGAGCGAGTTCAATCGCTTTGCTCAATGGGTGCAATTCAATGCCGAATGGCGATCTTTCTCCCACCCGGACGAGCCACCCGAGCAAACCTATCGCAGCAATTTTTTCGAGCACAAGATACTGGGCAGGCTGCAAGCCCCGGTTACCGGGATCAACTTCTACCAGGCGCACGCTTACTGCGCTGCGGCCGGGGGAAGGCTGCCGACCAGCGACGAATGGGAAGCGGCGGCGGCAGGCAAGGAGGGGCGCATCTACCCCTGGGGCGACGCTTTTGAAGCCTCGCCCTGGAAATACCGCAACCCCTTGCTTAATGTTGCCCAGCCCTGCGGCGTTTATGCAGCGAGCGACACCCCCAATAAAGTCTCCGACCTGGGTGGGGGCGCATCCGAATGGGCATCCGACACCGAGGGAAATGCCGGGTGGCTGCGTGGCGGCAACGCGCTTAACAAGCCGTTCGCCCTGCACGCCCTCAACCTGGTCGCCAAGGAAGCGCCGCCCAGATTCGCGTCGCAATTCGTCGGCTTTCGCTGCGCCTTCGACCAGCCGCCGCCATCAACACCATGGGGCAAAACCCACGCGAGTGTGTACATCCCTGGCGGGCGCTATCAACTTGGCACTCCGCCACTGGCGCGCATTCCCGGACTGGCGAGGCAACTTGATCAAAGCCTGATTGACATAGCGCCATTGTTCAAGCGACCCAGGCAGGGCGAGTTTGAAGTCAGCACCTACGAAATTACCGTGGCGCAATACGCCGGCTTTTTGCGAGATCCGCTGGTGGCGCTGGGCCTGTTCGCCAACTCGGCCGAACCTTCGGGACATTCCTACAAGCCTCTCAACTGGGAAAAACAGAAGAACAATCCCGACCACCCGGTGGTGGGCACAAGCTGGTGGGATGCCTATGCTTTTGCGAAATGGGCGGGTGGCAGGCTGCCGAGCATGCAGGAGTGGAACCGTCTCTTCAGCGGCGTGCAGCCCCGACTCTATCCATGGGGCGACGACTATCGCGAAGGACTGGCCGTGGTGCGCGAACGCAACCTGTTGACCGCCCCGGCTCCGGTTGGCGATTCGCGGGATAAATCACCGCTGGGCGTTTATGCGCTGGCGGGCAATGTGTCAGAATGGACCTCGAGCGTCTATTTCGCCAATCAGGAGCAGAACATGGTGATCAAGGGGGGCAACTATCTGCTTGAGGGCGATGAAGCCGCCAGGTTTGATTATGTGGCGCGCGCTCCAGCCTATCACCGTTCAGCTGCGATTGGTTTTCGTGTGATATTCAACTAGCAGATAAAGAAAAGGCCAAAAAGACCATTGCGGTGGGTCAGGGGGGTATAATGAGCTGTCCTGTCACACAGGGGTAACTGTGTAGTTCGTGGGTTTTCCCAAACCTGCAGGGCGCTTGAAGATGTTGAGATATTAAAAAGATTCCTGCGCCATGCATCTTGGGAACAAAATCCACGGGCTTCTGTCGGTTCCAATGAACCGTCTTAATGCGCCCAGGCGCGTATCCAGGCAAGGTTTGTAACTGCCGCCTCGCCTTCACGGTTTCCTGTTTTCCGGCCAATGGCTGCGATGGAAAACCGCGAATTATCCCTTTGAGTGGCGTTTTTTACCAACAGATCAGGAGAAACCCATGTTAACGAAATTATCCACTTGTCAGCAATCGTTGTTGCGCTTAGCCCTTCTGCTCCCATTTATTGGGTTGGCGGCTATGCTTGCCAGTTGCGGTCGCGAGGAAGCCCCAACAGCCGAGAAAGCGCCAACAGTCGACTGTGGGAAAGTCACTGTAGCCAGCATGAATTGGCAATCGGCCGAAGTCATCGCCCAGATTGACAGGATCATCCTCAAAGAAGGCTATGGCTGTGATGTCGAGATAGTCTCCGGTGATACCCAGCCTACTCTTACCTCTATGGTAGAGAAGGGCGAACCGGATGTTGCTCCTGAGGCTTGGACCAACTCCATGAAATTGATACTCGAAAAAGCGACCAGCGAAGAGCGTCTGCACTTTGGCGCAAAAGTCCTCAAGGACGGCGGCGTGGAAGGCTGGTGGATACCTGTCTATACCGCGGAAAAGTATCCACATATTAAAAGCATCGCAGATGCGCTTGAGCACCCGGAGCTATTTCCCGCGCCTGAAAACCCGGACAGGGGCGCCGTTTTCAACTGCCCATCGGGCTGGAACTGCCAGATCAGCACCGGCAACGCCTTTAAGGCCTGGGGCGCGGAAGCCAAAGGATTTGATCTGATCGACACAGGCTCGGCGGCTGGACTCGACGGCTCCATAGCCAAGGCTCACGAGCGCGGTGAAAACTGGCTTGGCTACTACTGGGCGCCGACATCCATTCTGGGTAAGTATCCCATGGTCAAGCTCGACGCCGCGGTGCCGCACGATCCTGATGAATGGAATCGCTGCAATTCCAAGCTGGACTGCGAGAATCCGGTGAAAAACGATTGGACGGTGGCCGATGTCTATACGGTGATAACCGATCGCTTTAAAAAATCCGGTGGCATAGCCTATACCTACCTCACCACCCGCAACTGGAGCAACACCACGGTCAATGAATTGCTGGCCTGGATGCTCGACAACCAGGCAACCGGTGAAGAAGGGGCGCAATACTTTCTGAAAAACTACCCGCAGGTGTGGAAAGACTGGGTTCCCGCCGATGTGGCTTCAAGGGTGAAAGGCTCGCTCTAGGATCCGGCAGGCCCGCCGAACCTCTTATTCAGCGCCGGAGCAAATACCGCCCCGGCGCTTTTCCGTAAAGCTCTAAACAAGGAGCCTGTTCCATGGACTGGTTAATCGAATTTCCCGCCCTGGGAAACGCCAATCTGCGCGCGCTAAAAAAAGCTATAGACGGTGGTTTTCTCGAGTTCACCCGCGCCAACGGCGAGTTAATCGAAACGATTTTTGATCCGATCAAGCAACTGCTGATTATTTCCGAAAGCCTGCTTTTGGGCGCTCCCTGGCCGATTGTCATAGTGCTGGTTGCGCTTTTCAGTTGGCTGGCCTCGCGCTCGCTCAAAGTGGTGTTTAGCGTGTGCATCACCTTGTGTCTGATAGGTTTTTTCGACATGTGGGAAAACACCATGAAAACCCTGTCGATGATCCTTATCAGCACCCTGCTGGCGGTAATAATCGGTCTGCCGGTTGGTATTGGCATGAGCCGCAGCGAACGATTGCAACGCCTGCTCACCCCGGTGCTGGATGTGATGCAAACAATGCCGAGCTTCGTTTATCTCATCCCGGTGGTTATGCTACTGGGCATAGGCAAGGTGCCCGGCCTGATTGCCATAGTTATCTACGCCCTGCCTCCCGTTGTGCGCTTTACCAACCTCGGCATACGCCTGGTGGACGCGGACCTGCTTGAAGCCGCCGAAGCTTTTGGCACACCGCCCCTGCTAAAACTTTTTCGAGTGCAGATGCCCCTGGCTTTGCCCACCATCATGGGCGGAATAAATCAGACGGTGATGATGGCGCTGGCGATGGTGGTGATCGCTTCAATGATTGGCGTCCAGGGCCTTGGACAGCCGGTGCTCAAAGCCATCACCAACCAGTATTTTACTCTGGGAATATTCAACGGCTTGGCTATTGTCGGCTTGGCGATAATCATCGACCGCGTCACCCAGGCCTATGGCAAACGCTTGCAACGTCACCTGGAGGTGCAACATGGCTGATAACCTGGTTGAGAGGATGGAAACCGGGAACGTCGGCGATAATGCCGCCAACGGCCTGGTTACGCCTGATCTGGGAGAGGAAAGCGGCAAATGTCTGCCGATCAGCATTCAATCGCTCTATAAAATCTTCGGCTCAACGCCGGAACAGATGCTGCCGCTGGTTCAGGAGGGCATAGACAAGGAAACCCTGCGCACCGAGCATGAGCACATACTTGGCCTGGATAACGTCAATCTGGAAATCCCCGAAGGCAAAATCACCGTCGTCATGGGCCTATCGGGCTCGGGCAAAAGTACGCTTATCCGCCATATCAACCGGTTGATCGATCCCACCAGTGGCAGCATTCGCATTGGCGAGACGGATGTGATGAGCTTGACTGACAAGGAACTCCTCGCCTTTCGCCGCAATCAAACCGCGATGGTGTTTCAGAAGTTCGCCCTTTTCCCTCACCTCAGCGTGGCGGAAAATGTCGAATACGCGCTGATGGTGCGTGGTTTCAGCCGTTCCCAACGTGAGCAGGCTACCGAGTTCTGGCTTGCGCGCGTGGGGCTGGAAGGTTATGGCGAATCCTACCCTAATCAGCTTTCGGGCGGCATGCAGCAGCGTGTGGGCCTGGCGCGCGCGCTGGCTAACGACACCCCCATCATGCTCATGGACGAAGCCTTCTCCGCGCTCGACCCGTTGATTCGCAACGACATGCAGGGCATGTTGCTCGACATCCAACAGGACACCAATAAAACCATCGTTTTTATTTCACATGATCTGGATGAATCCCTGCGCCTGGGCGACAAGATCGCCATTCTGCGCGACGGCCGCGTCGAGCAGCAGGGCAGCGCCCAGGACATAGTGCTCAAACCCGCCAACGACCATATCGCCGAATTTGTGCGGGTGGTCAACCGCGGCAAGGTGATTCAGTGCAAATCGCTGATGCACCCGGCCACGCAAAAACTGCCGCTCGAAGTCAACCCCACCATGGTGCTCGAGGAAGCTATCAAACTGCTGAATGAACACAAGGCCCAAAGCGCCTCGGTGGTGAATAAAAGCGGCCGACTGCTGGGGGAAGTGCGCCTTAATGATTTACTTGAAGTCATAGTCCAAAGCGCCACCGGAGGCGAATAGCTGTTGATCTGATCAGGTGGCAAACAGACGATCCGGATCGGCGAATGCTTTGAACTCCAGCGCGTTGCCGGAAGGATCCTGAATAAAGCAGGTGGCTTGTTCGCCGGGTTGACCGGCAAAACGAACGCGTGGTTCAATAACAAAGGCTACCCGTCGTTTTTTCAGACGTCTGGTCAGATCACGCCAGGCTGGCATTGACAACACCACCCCAAAGTGCGGCACGGGCACGGCGTCGCCGTCCACCTGACTTTGCGCCCTGTCCCGCCCGTCCGCCAGATGGCAGACCAGTTGATGACCAAAAAAGTTGAGATCGGCCCAGCGACCATTGGCGCGCCCACAGGTACAGCCGAGAACATTGGTGTAAAATGCAACGGCAGCGTCCAGGTTGTCCACCGGGATGGCGAGATGAAAGGGCGATGCCGGCACGGGCCTTATTGCACTGTGATTCGGGCTCTGGTTTCGACCGGTGTGCCGTCCACCCGGCAGGAATAGACGGCATTGAGTGTTTCGCCTTTGCGCGCTACAACCGCAACCGGAATGCTGTATGTTTTGTTCCCTTTTGGCGCGAAGGCGCTGGTGGAAAAAAGTTCGGTGATCACCCCGGAGTCACTGAAGGTTATGGAACAGCTGTCCACCACCAGGATGAAAACATTGGGATTGGTGACCACGGCGTCCACAAGCAGCTGTCCTTCATAGTCGGTTGCCCGAGCTTCGATATATGGCAGGTCAAGCAGGTGCGAGAGATTGAGCGAGCTTTCGTGGGTGAGGGTAGTGTGTTTGAAGCGTCCGTCGGTAACCCGCAAGATTATTTTGTAGCGCAACCCATTTAAATCTGAAGCGTTGACATAACCGCCCATGGCGCTGGTAGGGATGCGGATCGGCGCTACAAACGCGGTGCGACTTTTGAAAGGAAAACGCAAGGGTGAGTTGACTTCGCCGCTGTCAACCAGGTAATCGTCGACAAAGGTTTGGTAGGTGAAGCCAAGGCGACTTATGGCAAGTTCGTTGGGATTGCGGACATATCCCATGGCGTGAAAGATAATCTGCTGCGCGCTGCCGGTTTCGAAATCGACTGAGCGAATCTCCAGATCCAGCGATGCGTTGGGCGGCCGCATCTGACTGGCGCAGGCGCCAACAAGCAGACAAAGCGCGAGCGCCCCCGGGAAAAAACTCTGACGGAGCACCTGTGGTTAGAACGGGATGTCGTCGTCAAAGTCGTCGAACTGCGTTTCGCTTTGGCCGCTGCCGGACTGCTGCCGTTGTTGTGGTTCGGGCTTGTGGTTGTCTTGATAGTCGTTTGATCTGCCGCCGCCCGGGTTGCCGCCGCTTTGGTGGTCGTCCTTGCGCCCGCCAAGCATTTGCATATCGCGCACATTGACCTCGGTGCTGTACATGGTCACGCCTTCTTTTTCCCACTTGCGGGTCTGTAACGAGCCTTCGACATATACGGGCGAACCCTTGCGCAGGTATTGCCCGGCTATCTCCGCCAGGCGACCAAACATAACAAGTCGGTGCCACTCAACCTTTTCGTTGCGCTGGCCGCTGCTGTCGGTCCACACGCTGCTGGTGGCCAAGGAGCAGTTGGCGACCGAAGTGCCGGATTGCAGAGTTTTCACATCCGGGTCCTGGCCGAGATTCCCGACTAATATGACCTTATTGACTCCTCGCATGGTTTATCCTGTACGCTATAAAAGTAACAGCTATAAATACTACCACCACGACGACTTGCCATATCCAGAGAAATCTTCATTTACGCGTTTTCTTTCCTGAATCTGTGAGCTATCCCATGCGTTATTTTCTGTCCGGACTTGTCCTGGTCGCCTTGCTCCCGGTTACCCTCCAGACGAGCGCCACCACATTGGAGGATGTATACGACTCGCGCGCGTTGAAGTGCGGGGTTACCACCAGCGCATTGAATTTTTCAGCGCCGGATACTCGCAATCATTGGCGTGGTTTTGAAGTGGAACTCTGCCGGGCTCTGGCGCTTATGATCTTCGGCACCGTCAGCGAAGACTATATCACCTTTGTACCTCTGACCAGCACCGAGCGAATCGACGCGCTGACCACAGGAAGGGTGCATCTGCTTGCTGCGCAACAGGAATGGAACTGGCGCCTGGCGGCGCAGTACAACCTGGAGATGGTTGGGCCCTACTTTTACGACGGCCAGGGCCTGTTGGTGACCAGATCCAGCGGGATTCGCTCATTGTGGAACATCCAGAATAAAAATATCTGTGTAGTGTCGGGCAGTGCTCACGAGCTGCGCCTGCGTCGTTTACTCAAACGCCTTCGCTACCCTACCCAGCTTGCGCTTTTCGATGATTCAAGCGCTATGTTGCGCGGTTTTGAGGACGGGCGCTGCGATGCCATGAGCGCGAATGTGACCGAACTTTTCTCCTTGCGCCGCACTCTGGCCAAACCGGAAACCACCACCATCGTGCCGCAGTTACTCAGCAAGCGCCCGTTGGGGTTTGTGGTTTCGGCCGAGCATCACGAGTGGCCGCTACTGCTGGATCTGTTTCTCAGCGGCCTGATCTACGCCGACGAACTTGGAGTGAATTCGCGCAACATAACGCGCGCCGAAGAGGAGGGCAGCGAAGACATCATCACCTTTCTCAATTTCGGCGCTAATGAATTATTTGAACCGCTTTCCAGCGACAACTGGGTAAAAGAAGTGATCACCACCTTCGGTTCCTATCAGGAGATATTTCTCAAGTACTTTGGCCCACAATCCGTCACCCCCTTCCCTGAAGGCGTGCATCGCAACTGGTCGACCGGCGGGTTGATCTACGGCACCCCCATATATTGATGAAGGATAAAACAACAGCGAGTAAACCGCGAAAGTTTCCAGGCCCCCAGCAGGTGCGTGAGTATCTGCGCAACAACCCGGAATTCCTAACCCGGCCCGATACGTTTGAATTGCTTGCCGAGCTGCGTATTCCGCATAAAACGGCGGGTTCCATCTCGCTCCTTGAGTACCAGATTAAGAAATACCGCGAAACCAACGCCATGCTGGTTGAGCAACTCGAACACCTGGTTATGGTGCACGAGGCTAATGAACGCACCCGCATCGGCTTTATCGCTGTACTCAACGCGCTTCACGCCACCACCGGGCTGGACGAACTCATGGCCAACCTGGCTGAATGGTGGACAAACGCTTTTGACAATATTGATGAGGCCAAACTGGTGTTTGCCGCTAACGAACATACCAGGCGGCTGGCGCGGATGAACGACAGCGTGGCGCTTTATTCGGACAAACGCCCGCCAAGGGAAATTGTCAACGCAGCACGTTCGCAACAGCACGAGTTTGGCAAGGAAATCAGCGAGCAGCTTGCGGGCATGTTCAGCCGCATCCAGCCAGCTTCCTTTTTGCTCTTGGGCGATACAAAGAAAGGGCGGGGCGCGGTGTTGCTGGGCAGCACCTCAGCCAAACGTTTCTCCAAACACGTCAATGCTGACTTTGCGCTAAGCATAGCGCGCGCTTCCATCAACCGCATCTGGGATCTCTACATCGCCGAAGGCAGGGGGGGCGGTATGCCTGCCGTAACAAGCAGGGCGGCGCCCAAGGCGACCAGTCAAAGCCGGAAGAAAACCCCCCGCACCAGGTCTACGCCGAAAGCAGTATCGGCTGTTTCAAAAGCCATACCGAAAACTGCAACCAAACCGACCGGCGAATCGCCCGACGATGCGTCAAGCACATCCGACCAGCCAGCAACTGAATCCTGAATATGCAGGCAAGTATTGAATCGGCATTTGAGCAACGCGCCGATTTCACTCCGGAACGCCATCCATCCGAACTGCGCGAGAGCGTCGTTGCCTGTCTCGACCAACTTGAAACCGGCAAACTGCGCGCGGCGGAGCCCACCAGCAATGGCTGGCGCGTAAACGAATGGGTGAAAAAGGCCATCCTCCTGTCCTTTCGCATCTTTGCCAACCAATCGCTCGAAGCAGGCTATACCCGTTTTTACGACAAGGTGGGGCTGAGATACGCCGGGCACACGCCCGAGCGTTTCGCCGCCGAAGGCGTGCGGGTGGTTCCCCCGGCTGTGGCGCGGCGTGGAACCCATATCGCCAACGATGTAGTACTCATGCCCTGCTACGTGAACATTGGCGCCTATGTGGGAGAGAGCACCATGGTGGACACCTGGTCGACGGTCGGATCCTGCGCGCAAGTTGGCGCTAATGTGCACCTCTCGGGAGGAGTCGGCATAGGCGGTGTGCTCGAACCATTGCAGGCGCGCCCGACCATTATTGAAGACAATTGTTTTATCGGCGCACGCTCGGAAATAGTGGAAGGGGTGATAGTTGAACGTGACAGCGTTATTTCCATGGGTGTGTATCTTGGCCAGAGCACACGCATTTACAACCGCGCCACAGGCGAGATCAGCTATGGGCGCATCCCGACCGGCTCGGTGGTGGTGCCCGGCTCGTTACCCGCCAAAGACGGCAGCCACAGCCTCGCGGCGGCCATAATCGTAAAAACGGTCGACAGCGCCACGCGCGCCAAGGTTAGCATCAACGAACTGCTGCGCGGATAGCGGGCAGTCTCGGATATTACCTCTCAAGCGCCCTTGGTATACAAGGTTAAGGTTGATCACATTCAGCAGGATTGCATGGCTCAGCCAAGTAGCGGAGACCATGAGTTTCGCGCATTACTCAACGCAAACGCGCCCTCCTGCGCCATCATTACCGATTTTTATGAATAAGCGGCTATCGCGCATTCAATTTACACTTGGTCTTATATGACGAACGGCATTCCCGGCTCAGCATTGAACCCTGTGTATCGCACAGAGCACACGGATCCTTGATCTGCACTTTCCTGCCCTTCACCTCCACTCCGTAGGGTGCCAGTTCCTTGAGGCTGCGTGAAAGGGTTTCCGGGGTCATGCCCAAGTGCTTGGCCAGCATGGCCTTTTCACACACTATCTCGAAGTTGTTGATCACTCCCTGCCGGGCGAACATGGCTGAAAGCAGGTAGCTGGTCAAACGATCGACCGCCGTATGCAGGGTAAGTTGTTCAATCTGATACATCATGCGGTTGGTGCGTTCGGCCAGCACTTTGATCAGGTTGTTGGCGAAAGCGAGGCTCCTGCCGGCGTACCGATGCGCCAGTTCAGCCGGCACGCATAACAGTTCGGCTTCTTTAAGTACTTCGCCCGCCACAGGAGAAGGGCCCGGGGAAAAAATCACATTTTCAAACATGGTGTCGCCTGATTGAAGGATGCGGGTAACTGCTTCGCGTCCATCCCTGGTAACGCGAAAAATGCGCGCCTGACCGCTGAGCAGAACCACCAGATAACGCGGTCGTTCTTCCTGACGCAGGAGCATTTCACCCTCGCGCGCTCGTTGAATTTTCGCCCCCAGCAAAAGCGGTGTTATTTCTTCATTACCAAGGTTTGCGAAAAGTTTCACCCGCTTGCAGAGCCATGCCTGTTGCTCGACAATGTTTCCGGCAACCGCTAAGGCCCCGCTTGGCGCATGCTCGCTTTTTACCCCCTTTTTTACCTCTTTTTGCATGACTTGATTCATGTCAATTGCCTGCTTTGCATTCTATGGCGTAATCACCATTAATTTTGAACGAACAAAATACTTCATGCAAACACCCACACAATCAGTATCGCAACCAGGAAAGCAGGATCAAAGTCGCGCCGTTATCGCCAGCACACTCGCCTTTACCATGTGCTTTGCGGTGTGGACCATTTTTTCGATCATCGGCTTGAAGATCAAAAATGAGCTGGGGTTGTCCGATACGGAGTTTGGCATATTGGTCGCTACGCCCGTGCTCACTGGCTCACTTAGTCGCCTGATACTGGGCATCTGGGCGGATCAATACGGTGGTCGCTTGGTATTCAGCCTGCTGATGCTGGCCACCTCGGTGGCGGTATTCATCCTGCCGCAGGCAAATTCTTTCCACCTGTTGTTGTTGGCGGCGTTGGGAGTCGGGTTGGCCGGTGGTTCCTTCGCCGTGGGTATCGCCTATGTGTCCCAATGGTTCACCCACGACGCCCGGCACCAGGGTACGGCCTTGGGATTGTTCGGCATGGGCAATGCCGGTGCTGCGGTCACCAACTTTATCGCCCCCTTCCTGGTGGTGGCCTTCGGTTGGCACAGCACGGCGCAGATCTATGGGCTGTTGCTCGCCGCTACCGCAGTACTTTTCTGGCTGCTCACCAGGGACGATCCGCACTTGGTGGCAAGACATAGCGCCAAAGAAAAAGCGCGCGGAATTCTGTCCCAGTTGGAGCCATTACGGAACCTGCAGGTGTGGCGGTTTTCCCTCTACTACTTTTTTGTCTTTGGCGCTTTTGTCGCCTTGGCGCTGTGGTTGCCGCGCTACTACGTGGGCGTCTATGGGTTGAGTATCGAAAACGCCGGGATGTTGGCGGCCGCCTACGCGCTGCCGGGGAGCATCTTCCGCGCCCTGGGTGGCTGGCTTTCGGACAAGTATGGCGCGCGCGCGGTGATGTATATCACCTTTATCGCTTCGCTCTGCTGCCTGTTTTTCCTTTCCTACCCGGCTACCGAGTATGTGATTGAAGGGATAGAAGGCCCCATCCGTTTTAGGCTGGAAATTGGACTGGCGCCCTTCGTGGGGTTGACCATTCTGTTGGGTTTTTTCATGTCGTTGGGAAAGGCGGCCGTGTATAAGCACATACCAGTCTACTACCCGGAGCATGTCGGCGCGGTCGGCGGCATGGTTGGGATGGTTGGCGGATTGGGTGGATTCGTGCTGCCCATCGTTTTTGGCTTGATGAACGATCTTATTGGCGTGTGGACCAGTTGCTTCATGCTGCTGTTCGGCATCACCGCAATCGCCACCGTCTGGATGCATTGCGCCATTCTGCTCATTAACAGACGCAAACAACCCGACAAGGGTGGGCAGCGTTATCTGCCCGAATTCGATGTCATCAATCCCGATCTTTCCAAATAGGAGCCATGCATGCTCGATCGTAAACTTGCCAACTGGGACCCGGAAAACACCGAACAATGGGAAAAAGGAGGGCGCAAGCTTGCTAATTGCAACCTGTGGATTTCCATCCCTTGCCTGTTGTGCGGGTTCGCGGTATGGCTCTATTGGGGGATCATCACCGTACAGATGCTCAACCTCGGCTTTCCCTTCGCCAAGTCGGAGCTTTTCACACTTACCGCCATTGCGGGGCTGAGCGGCGCGACACTACGCATTCCCAGCACCTTTTTTATCCGTCTCGCGGGAGGACGCAATACCATCTTTTTCACCACCTCGCTGCTGATACTCCCCGCGCTGGGCACGGGCTTTGCATTGATGGACAGGAATACCCCGTTGTGGATATTCCAGCTTCTGGCGTTGTTGAGTGGCTTTGGTGGCGGCAACTTTGCCTCGTCCATGTCCAACATCAGTTTTTTCTTTCCCAAGCGCATGCAAGGGCTGTCGCTGGGACTCAATGCTGGGCTGGGTAACTTTGGCGTCACCACCATGCAGGTGCTGGCGCCGCTGGTGATGACTTTTGCCCTGTTCGGCGGTCAGAGCATGATTTTGACCAACACCAGTGGCACCCTTGTGGGGCAGATTCCCTCAGGCACCCCCACCTATATTCACAACGCCGGGCTGGTGTGGGTGGTGATTCTCATTCCTCTGGTAATAGCCGCCTGGTTCGGCATGAACAACATCCAGGCGGCGCATGTCACTCCCAATCCAGGTTCGCCGCTGCGCGCCTTCGTGCTCATTACACTGATGCTGGCCGTCGGGTTGATCACCGCTGCCCTTGGTCTGTGGTTGTTGCTGCCTGCCTCAGCGAACGGAGCAGGAATAACACTGAGCAAGTGGCTGGTGTTGCCGCTGGTGATAGGCGCGACTCTGTTGGCGCTGCGCTTCATATTACAGGGTCAGGCGAGGGAAAACCTCAAGCGCCAGTACCGCATTTTCGGCAACAGCCACACTTGGGCGATGACCATCATCTACACCATGACCTTCGGTTCGTTTATCGGCTACTCGGCGGCCTTTGCCTTGGCGATCAAGGTTATCTTCGGCTTCTCTCATCAACTGGGTGTGGATGGAATCATGAATCATGACCTGCCAAATCCTAACGGACCAAGTGCATTAACTTTCGCTTGGATGGGGCCGTTCATAGGCGCCTTGATCAGACCTGTAGGAGGTTGGCTTGCCGACAGGTTTGGTGGCGCCTTCATCACCCAGCTTGTGTCCATTGTCATGATCGCGAGTGCACTCGGAGTGGCCTGGTTTATGCAACTGGCGTATCAGTCCGCTACCCCTGAATCGTATTTTCCGCCCTTTTTTCTCCTCTTTCTGGCGCTGTTTACCGCCACTGGCATAGGCAATGGCTCGACCTTTCGCACCATTGCTGTGGTGTTCGATAAGGAGCAGGCGGGTCCGGTGCTTGGGTGGACCTCGGCAGTCGCCGCCTACGGCGCTTTCATCATTCCCCAGGTGCTCGGCGAGCAGATAAAAGCCACAACGCCTGAACTGGCGCTCTACGGCTTTTCGGTGTTTTATCTCGTCTGTCTGGGCATCAACTGGTGGTTCTACCTGCGCCCCGGCGCCAAACACAAAAACCCTTAAGGAACGCATCATGGGATACCTTACCGACTCGCTACGGTTTTTCACCAGCACGGGTAAAGCATCGTTTGCCGATGGCCACGGCGCGACTACCAAGGAATCGCGCCGTTGGGAAGATGCCTATCGCAACCGATGGCAGCACGACAAGGTGGTGCGCTCCACCCATGGGGTGAACTGCACCGGCTCGTGCAGTTGGAAGGTCTATGTCAAAAACGGCCTAGTCACCTGGGAAACCCAGCATACCGATTACCCGCGAACCAGGCCGGACTTGCCCAACCACGAGCCGAGAGGATGCTCGCGAGGCGCCAGCTACTCCTGGTATCTCTACAGCGCCAACCGGCTTAAATATCCGCTGGTGCGCGCACGCCTGCTCAAGGCCTGGCGTGAGGCGCTCGCCGCCACTGGCGAACCGGTGGAGGCCTGGCGGCGAATCCAGGAAAACCAACAGACTCGCAGCAGCATCCAGCAGATTCGCGGGCAGGGTGGTTTTGTGCGCGCCAGCTGGGACGAGGCTAACAGCATCATCGCCGCCGCAAACATCTACACCATTCTGCAATACGGACCCGACCGCATCATCGGCTTTTCGCCCATCCCCGCCATGTCGATGCTCTCCTACGCCGCCGGGTCGCGCTACCTGTCGCTGATCGGCGGCGCTTGCATGAGCTTTTACGACTGGTATTGCGACCTGCCCCCAAGCTCACCGCAAACCTGGGGTGAACAAACGGATGTGCCGGAAAGCGCCGATTGGTACAACTCCGGGTACCTCATCGTATGGGGTTCCAATGTTCCGCAAACCCGCACCCCGGATGCTCATTTTCTTACCGAAGTGCGCTACAAGGGCGCAGAGACAGTGGTGATCTCACCCGACTACAGTGAGGCGAGCAAGTTTGCAGACACCTGGCTGGCGCCCAAGCAGGGAACTGATGCTGCACTGGGCATGGCGATGGGGCATGTAATCCTGAAGGAGTTTTATATTGAGGCACAACACGAGTATTTTGAAAATTATGCCCGCGAAAACACCGATCTGTCGATGCTGGTGCGTCTGGTGGAACGCGATGGCCGTTTGACGCCAGGTGGTTTTTTGCGCGCGAGTGACATAAGCAACCAATTGGGACAGGAAAACAATGCCGAGTGGAAAACCCTGTGCATTGACGATCTCACCGGCGAGCTGGTTGCGCCGCAGGGGAGCATCGGCTTTCGCTGGGGTGAAAAGGGGCGCTGGAACCTGGAGCAGAAAAACGCCGCAAACGGCAATCAGATTAAAGCCAGGCTCAGCAACCTACCGGTCCACGACCAACTGGTGGAAGTCGACTTTCCGTATTTCGGCGGCGCGCAACATAAGTATTTTGCCCACAATCCGCAAAGCGAGGTACTCACCCGCAAGCTGCCGGTGCGCCTGGTAAACGTACAAGGCAAGGGTAAAACGGACGAGATCATGGTCGCTACTGTTTTCGATCTGATGATAGCTCACTATGGAGTCTATCGCGGCTCCAAGGACAAGGCCGTCGCCATGAGCTACGACGACAACCTGCCCTTCACCCCCGCTTGGCAGGAAGGTATCACCGGCGTGCCGCGCGCACAGGTCATACAGGTGGCGCGCGGTTTCGCCGAAAACGCGTTGCGCACCCAAGGCAAGTCGATGGTGATAGTGGGCGCGGCCATGAACCACTGGTACCACATGGACATGAATTATCGCGCGCTGATCAACATGCTGATGCTTTGTGGTTGCGTGGGTCAGAGCGGCGGCGGCTGGGGGCATTATGTCGGCCAGGAAAAACTCCGTCCGCAAACCGGTTGGCTGCCGATTGCCTTTGGATTGGACTGGGCGCGTCCGCCGCGGCAGATGAACAGCACCTCCTTCTTTTATGCGCATACGGACCAATGGCGCTATGAAAGTTTGCGTCCAAGCGAACTGATTTCGCCGCTCGCCGACAAGCAAAACTGGCAGGGTTCGCTGATCGACTACAACATCCTCGCCGAGCATATGGGCTGGCTGCCCTCCGCGCCGCAGCTCGAAATCAACCCGCTTGAACTTGCCAAAAAAACAGGGGAAAAAGCGTCCGGCGAGTTTGTTGCTACGCAACTTGCTTCCGGCAAGTTGCGTATGAGCTGCGTCGATCCGGACAACCCGGTCAACTGGCCACGCAATCTGTTTGTGTGGCGCTCCAATCTGCTTGGTTCCTCCGGCAAGGGGCACGAATATTTTTTGAAACACCTGCTTGGTGCCCAGCACGGCGTCCAACAGGAGGACCTGGGAGCCGAAGGCGAGACCATGCACGAACAGGCTGTGTGGCGCCGACAAGCGCCGCAGGGGAAACTTGATCTGTTGGTGACGCTCGATTTCCGCATGTCCACCACAGCGCTCTATTCTGACATTGTGCTGCCCACCGCCAGCTGGTACGAGAAAAACGATCTCAACACCTCGGACATGCATCCTTTTATTCATCCCCTGTCGCGCGCAGTTGATCCGGTGTGGGAAAGTCGCACTGACTGGGATATTTTCAAAGGGCTAGCCAAGCGCTTTTCTGAACTCGCTCCTGGCCGCCTGGGTGAGGAAAAAGATCTGGTGCTCACTCCAATCCTCCACGATACGCCGGCGGAACTTGCCCAGCCAGGCGAAGTGCAATGCTGGAAGAAAGGCGAATGTTCCCCACAGCCTGGCCGCACTATGCCTAATGTGACGCTGGTGACACGCAATTATCCGGATACCTATAAGCGCTTTATTTCACTTGGTCCATTGCTTGCAACTCTGGGCAACGGCGGCAAGGGCATAGTTTGGAATACCAGCGAGGAACTGGAACTGCTGAAGCAGTTCCACGGCGAAACCGATGGCAACCCGCGCATGGAAAGCGATATTGAAGCCTGCGACACCTTGCTGACCCTGGCGCCGGAAACCAACGGCAAGGTGGCGGGCAAGGCCTGGGACGCTCTGTCGAAAATCACCGGCAGAGACCATACCCACCTGGTCAGCGGCAAGGCGGAAGAAAAAATTCGTTTCCGCGACCTGCAAAGCCAGCCGCGTAAGATCATCTCCTCCCCTACCTGGAGCGGGCTGGAAGACGAACATGTCTCCTACACCTCCAATTACACCAATGTGCACGAGCGCATTCCCTGGCGTACCCTCACCGGGAGGCAGCAGTTCTACCAGGATCATGCATGGATGCGCGATTTCGGCGAGGGCTTTGTCACTTACAAGCCCCCCATACCGGCGCGCTCGATCGAGGCGCTGGCCCAGAGGCAGGATCCGGATCGGCCGTTGCTGGCGCTCAACTTCATCACCCCGCACCAGAAGTGGGGCATACACAGCACTTATACCGACAACCTGCTTCTGCTTACGCTGTCGCGCGGTGGACCTATCGTGTGGCTGAGCGAAACCGACGCCGCCAAGGTGGGCATAGCCGATAACGACTGGATTGAAGCCTACAACGCCAACGGCGCGCTGGTGGCGCGGGCTGTCGTCAGTCAGCGGGTGCCCGAAGGCATGGTGATGATGTATCACGCCCAGGAAAAAATCATCAATATGCCGGGGAGCGAACTCACGGGCAAACGCGGCGGCATTCACAACTCGGTTACTCGCGCCACCCTCAAGCCCACCCACATGATTGGCGGCTACGCGCAGTTATCCTGGGGATTTAACTACTACGGCACTGTCGGCTCCAACCGAGATGAGTTTGTGTTGGTGCGACGCATGGAGCGAATTGAATGGCTAGAACAAGTCCTGGAGGAGAGCAGCTCATGAAAGTACGCGCACAAATTGCCATGGTGCTTAACCTGGACAAGTGCATTGGCTGCCATACCTGCTCAGTCACCTGCAAAAATGTCTGGACCAACCGCGAAGGCATGGAATACGGCTGGTTCAACAATGTCGAAACCAAGCCGGGAATCGGCTATCCCAAAGACTGGGAAAACCAGCAGCGCCACAAGGGAGGCTGGCGGGCAATCAAGGGCAAACTCAGGCTCAAACAGGGCGGCGGGCTGTCGATCCTCGCCAAACTGTTCGCTAATCCGCACCTGCCGAGTCTGGACGATTACTACGAGCCATTCACTATGGACTACGAGCAACTTCATTCGGCACCCGAAAGCGCCAACCCGATAACCGCGCGACCGCGCTCGCTCGTCTCGGGCAAGCGCATGCAAAAGATTGAGCACGGACCAAACTGGGAAGAAATACTTGGCACCGAATTCGACAGGCGCAAGCAAGACTACAACTTCGCCGGAATGCAAAAGGACATCTACGGCGCCTTTGCGTACACCTTCATGATGTATTTGCCGCGCCTGTGCGAACACTGCCTTAACCCGGCCTGTGTCGCTTCCTGTCCCTCGGGCGCCATCTACAAGCGCGAGGAAGACGGCATAGTGCTGATCGACCAGCACAAGTGCAAAGGCTGGCGCATGTGTGTGTCCGGCTGTCCCTACAAAAAAATCTATTTCAACTGGAAATCGGGTAAATCGGAAAAGTGCACCTTCTGCTACCCGCGCATTGAAGGTGGCGATCCAACCGTGTGTTCTGAGACCTGTGTCGGGCGTATCCGTTACTTGGGTGTGCTGCTTTACGATGCCGACCGCATCGCAATGGCGGCAAGCACCGACAGCGTGCAGGATCTTTACCAGGAGCAGCTAGATACCTTTCTCGATCCGCACGATCCGGATGTCCGTCAGGCGGCGCGCGCCGAAGGGATTCCGGACAGCTGGCTTAAGGCCGCCACTGATTCACCTGTGTACAAGATGGCGATCGACTGGAAAATCGCCTTTCCGCTGCACCCGGAATATCGCACGCTTCCGATGGTGTGGTATGTGCCGCCCCTCAGCCCGGTGCTATCCGCCGCCAACTCGGGCGAGTTGCCGCTCAAAGACGGCATCGCCGATGTTCACAGCCTGCGCATTCCCGTGACCTACCTCGCCAACCTGCTCACTGCCGGCAAGGAAGAGCCAATCGTACTGGCGTTGCGACGGATGCTTGGCATGCGGGGTTATATGCGCAGCAGGTTAATCGAGAAAGAACCCCGCAAGGAGCTGCTTGCAGCCATGAACATGAGCCGGGAAGAAGTTGAAGCCATGTATCAACTCATGGCCATAGCCAATTACGAAGACAGATATGTCATCCCCGCAGCGGGCCGCGAAACGGCGCTGGAAAACCCGGCTGCAGAACGTGGCGGTTGCGGCTTCGGTTTCGGCAACGGCTGCAGCGCCGATGGCGGGTTTGATTTGTTCGAAAACCCGGCTATTGCGCTATCCCGGGTATTCGCAAGCGACAACTATCAGGCGCAGGCCAGGGAACTTACCTTGAATGGCCCGGCGGAGGGAAAAGATCAATGAAAACCTGGCGCGTACTCTCCGCCCTGCTCGCCTATCCGGAACCCTGGCTGGTGCGCGGCCTGGAGGAATGCCGCGCAACGCTCGACAGCGAAAAACTGCTTGGGCGCGCCAACCGAAACGCAATCGAGCAACTCATCAACCACCTTGCCGATACTCCCCTGATACAGCTGCAAAGCAGCTATGTCGACTGGTTCGATCGCACCCCAGCCAATTCGTTGCATTTGTTTGAACACATCTACGGCGACAACCGCGCGCGCGGCCAAGCGCTCGCCGACCTATCCGACACCTATGCGCGCCAGGGGCTTGCCATCAGCAGCAACGAAACCCCCGACTATCTGCCGCTGTTTCTTGAGTACTTGTCGTTGCTCAAACCGAAACAAACCCAAGCAAGCCTGGGAGTGGTGGTTGATCTGCTTGAAACCCTGCGGTTGCGACTGCACAAACGCAGTAGCCCCTACCAGGCGGTGTTCGCCGCACTGCTTGAACTCGCCAGGCTCAAACCGGATTCGTCCAAAGTGCAGGCCGCTTTGCGGCTCGACGACGGCAGTTTACCGCAGGTGGCGCGCGTGGAGGCAAGCTGGGAGGAGGCCCCGGCTTTTTCCTGCTCGACTTGCGACAGTGGCGATAGTTGTACCAGCCAACAGGAGCACACCCTATGAGTATCCCCACCCAGGCTGGATTCATCGACCAGCTGTTGTTCGGCATCTATCCCTATATTTGCGCCAGTGTATTCGTTCTTGGCAGTCTGCTGCGGCTGGACCGCGATCCCTATTCGTGGCGCGCCAAATCCAGCCAGATGCTCGCCGACCAGCGATTTGTGCTTGCCAGCAACGCCTTTCACATCGGCATCATCATGCTGATGATGGGGCATTTCGTCGGCCTGTTGACCCCGCACTTTCTCTATAGCGATCTGCTGGGACTGTCTGCAGCGAACAAACAACTGCTGGCGATAGGGGCCGGGGGCCTGTTCGGCGTCCTGTGCCTGGTGGGGTTGTTGATGTTGCTCTGGCGGCGGTTGATGCACCCGCGCGTGTACGCCACCAGCAGCAGGACGGACATTCTTCTATTGGTGGTTTTGCTGGCGCAGTTGCTGCTTGGGCTGGCAAGCATTCCATATTCCGCCGACCACCCGGACGGTGCGCGCATGTTGGCGCTGTCGGAATGGGCGCAGCGCATAGTCACTTTTCGCGGCGGCGCGGCTGATTATGTCGCCGATGCCGAATGGGTATTCAAAGCGCACATTTTTTTGGGGTTGACCATTTTTCTGGTGTTCCCCTTCACCCGGTTGGTGCACGCGCTCAGCGCCCCCTTAGGCTTCGTCTTTCGTAGTCACCATCAAATAGTGCGCGCCAGGCGCGGGGTTCAGTAGCGGAGTTTCCAGCCCAGGCCAAGGTAAAAAAAGACCATCACATTACAACTGACTGACCAAGGGGCAAGAGCGGTTAAACACACGCACCCATTTTGCAACCGGGAAAGACAGTTCTAGGCGCGTTGGCTTGACCCTGCGAGCAATCAAAGAATCTTTTATACTCCTCAAAGCAAGGAACAATTTCAGCAAGCATCAGACAACAGCAACGCGCACGCTTTATTCTCGCGCTTATTCGCTTGCCGAATGCCGAACACTTTGCTCATCCCCACCCCAACCACCGGGCTGAAGCCGCTTGAGCGACTTGAGTTGCCGGCGCATTCGCCTGCGCGCGCGAGCAACCGCAACAGCGACGGTCCCTGCCAGATAGATGCGCACAACGACCTTGAAGCAGTCGATTCCTGGTTGAGGCGGGTCAAGGATTCGCCCCAGACCTTTCGCAGCTATCGCAAGGAAATCGAACGTTTGTTGCTCTGGGCGCAGGGCCAGGGCAGGACGATTGGCGATCTAAACGCTGACGACCTGTCACGCTACAAGGATTTTCTTGCCGACCCGCAACCGGCGCATCACTGGTGCGGCCCGCGCCTGTCGCGCGAGCACGATGACTGGAAGCCGTTTGAGGGGCCGCTCAAACCGCGTAGCATCAACCAGGCGCTGGTGATTATCGGCAGCGCTTTCAGCTACTGGACCGCCGCCGGCTATCTGCGCGGCAACCCCATGGCGCTGGTGAACAAGAAGCGCCTGGGACAGCAGATTCGTGGCGGCAAAACGGTTGAACGCTATCTCGAACTGGACCTGTGGCGCTACCTTTGGCGATTCATCACCAGCCTCCCGGCGGAGACTCCTGCACAACGCAACCATGCCGAGCGGGTGCGGTTTTTGTTTGCCTTGCTTTATTTGCAAAGCCCGCGCGTGAGCGAGGTGGCTGGTCACCGCATGGGAGATTTTATCGAACTGCGCGGACGCTGGTGGTGGCGGATCACCGGCAAAGGCAACAAGACCGAGCGTATTCCGGTTAAGACGGACATGCTCAAGGCGTTGGCGCGCTATCGCCGCCATTTGGGGTTGCCGCCCCTGCCGCAACCTGATGAAGACACGCCGCTGGTGTGCTCGCTTGGGGGCAAAGCGCCCATCAGTGCGGATATGGTCTATCGCCTGGTGAAGCAAACCTGCGCCGCCGCAGCCGACGATTTGGCGCTGATATCTCCACAAAAGGCCGCCTGGCTGAGGCGCGCTTCAACCCACTGGATGCGCCACACCTCGCTCACTCACCAAGCCGAGCGCGGCGTCAATCTGCGTTACCTGCAAGCCAGCGCGCGCCACGCCAGCATTGAAACCACTCAACGATACCTGCACACCGAGGAGGACAGTTGGCACAAGGCGATGAACGCCTCCGGACTGGATTAGCGATTTCCTAATTATGTGATTCCGCGTCCGGCGCGGATTGCTTTGCATGCAGCCTGTGCGCCAGGGCGAGCAGGATGCACAGGAAACCGAGGGCGGGGAACACCAGCCAGTTGATCAGATCCCAGCCGAACAGATTGATCATCGCACCCGAAAGAAGCGAGGCCAGCACCGCGGCGCCGAATACGCACATATCGTTCAGCCCCTGCACCTTACCGCGTTCCGCAGGGGTATGTTGTTCAGACAGCAGGCTGGTTGCGCCGATGAACCCGAAATTCCACCCTACCCCAAGCAATATCAAAGTGGTCCAGAAATGACCGACCGTGATACCCGCCAGCGCCACCGCTGCGCTACTCATAACCAGCAGCAAACCACAAAGAATGATGGCAAGTGCGCCAAAACGGGCAATCAGTTTGCCGGTTACAAAGCTGGGCAGGAACATGGCCATTACGTGCCATTGAATGCCCAGCGAACCGGCTTCGCTCGAATGCCCTGCATGGTGCATGGCCAAGGGGGTGGCGGTCATTACCAGGCTCATCAGCGCGTGACATACCACTGCGCTGAGGAGCGCCACCACAAACAGGGGTTGACGCGCCAATTGCGCCAGCGGTCGGCTGTACTGAGCATGGTCCGGTTTGGCGACAGGGGGCATCCGCAGGCTTGCCAGCACCATCATGGCGGCTCCTATCAACACGGCAAGCAGCGCTATGCTGCCGCTGTAGGGCACTGGGAACAACCCGGCGCCAATTATGGTTGCCTGGGGCCCGAATACGGCTGTGGCCACCCCTGCGCTCATCACCCAGGAAATTGCCTGGGGGCGCGATTCCTTTGGCGCCACTTCCACGGCGGCAAAGCGGATCTGCAGCATAAAGGCGGCATGGCTGCCGGTTCCCAGGCTCCCAAGGCACAGCAGCCAGAAGTGCTCGCTCAGCATCCCCAGGGCTATGAGGGTTAAGCCGCAAAGACCGATACTGCAACCGCTCAACAACCCCGCCCGTCTGCCGATTCGTTGCATCAACAGAGCCGCAGGCAAGGCCGAGCAGGCCGTGCCAATCAAATGGCACGAGATCGGGAGGGTAGCCAGCCAGAGGGCGGGCGCAAGGGCCAGCCCAACCAGTCCGCCCAGCGCAAGCATGGCCGGGGTAACGCTGCTGCCGCAGGCGCTCGCCAGTGCGAGCTTGCCCAGATTCAAGCGCCAGCCGACCGAGCCCGGCGTGGTTTTTGGTTGCATGCGATCCTTCCGTGATTATTTATGCAATCGCTTCTGCCAGGCGGCTATCACTTCACCCGTTGGCAGTGGCCGCCAGGCATGTCGCGCAGCCCATCCATCGGGCAGCGATCCAAGGCAAAAACGACGCTCGAGAGGCAATTCGGCAATCTGTGGTTCCAGGCTGACACGCACCGCCCCGGTGAGCGGCCATTGCCCGAACGTATCCGCGCCTCCCAGGTACAGCCAGTTTCCTTCCAGCAGGCACCAGCCATCCTTGTTCTGCTCGCCTCCCAGCTCCGGCGCCAACCATTCGCCCAACGGCAGCACCAGCTCGGCATCGGCATAGGCGCTCAGCCAGTCGCGGCTGTAGCTGTAGAGCCGATCCTCCACTTCCAGCATGGCCTGGTTGGGCAATTCTGGCGGCAAGGGCGGCCTCGGCAAGTCGGCGTGAATACCGCCCAATGCAAACTGGCGGCAATAGTCACCGCCCAACACCAGGGCGGTTTCTCCTCGCCAGTCGCGAAGCAAACCTGATTCAAGGTCAAAGGATTCTTCACCGCCAACCCTCCCGGATGCATCGCACGCAAAGAGCCTGGCGTCGTCCCCCGCCAATAACAACCAGCGTCGGGTGCGTTCGCGCGCTCCGGAGGCGTGGATTCCCATGAAATTACTCCTTGTTAAGACAGGCGGCGCGCGCCTTTCGGCTAGTATTCAGCGACAAAAATGCATGCATCCCTTTAATCCAGATGGTTTTCCCTGATGGCCGACCCTGAAAAACCTGATACGCAAGAACAGCTGGACAGGCCCAAACGCCCCATCTACAAGCGGTTGTGGTTCAGGCTTGGCGGCCTGCTCTTTCTGCTTGGGCTGTTTGTCGCGCTGGGAGTGGTCGGGTTCATTGGCTGGAATTATGTCAGGCTTCCTGAGGTGGCCGAACTAAAAAACATTGAGTTTACCGAGCCGCTGAAAATCTACACGCGCGACGGCATACTCATCAGCGAAATTGGCGAAATCAAACGCACCCCGGTCGAGTTCTCGGCAATTCCGCTCAGGTTGCAGCAAGCCTTTCTCGCAGCCGAGGATGCGCGCTTTTACGAACATGCGGGCATCGACTATTTCAGCTTGGCGCGCGCCATAACCCAGTATGTCAGCGACAGCAGACAACAGACCGGCGCCAGCACCATCACCATGCAACTTGCGCGCGAGTTCTACCTCACCAAGGAGCGCACTCTGTGGCGTAAGTTTCGCGAAATCCTGCTGGCGATCAAGATTGAGCTTGAACTACCTAAGGAAAAAATCTTTGATCTCTATCTCAATGTGGTTTTTTTCGGCCACAAATCCTATGGCGTGGCCGCCGCCGCGTTGACCTATTACAACGCCAGGCTGGAGGATTTAACCCTGGCGCAGATGGCGGCGATTGCGGCGCTTCCCAAAGCGCCTTCAGCCCTAAATCCCATCGCTAATCCGGAGCGCAACCTTGAACGGCGTAACTGGATAATCGGCCGCATGCTTGAACTGGGTTTTATTGACGAAATAACCGCCGCCACCGCTAAAGCCGAAGCCGTGGACGCCAATCCCTACAGGGTGGAGCCGGGAGTGCGAGCTGGTTACGTGGCGGAAAATGTACGTTTGAGTCTGCTCAAGCCGGGCATGCTTGCCGAAGAGGGCGTGAGTACGGATTTCCTCTACAACAACGGTATCCGCGTCTACACCACTATAGATGCTAAGTTGCAGCAGGCGGCCAACGCCAGCAGCTTTGCCGGGTTGTTGCACTACGAAGAGCGTCACGGCTTTAAAGGTGCGATCAGACATTTCTCTCTTTTTGACGATCACGGCCCCGATCTTCCGGTTGCCGTTTCGACGGCGCCAACGGATGCCACGGATGATTCAACGGACAAGACGCCGGATGCGCCTGTATTCGACACAGCCAGGCTCAGGCTCATGTATCCATCCCTCGACGACACTCTGGCCGAGTTGGAAGAAATTGAAAATTACAGCAACAGACTAACCCCGGCGCTGGTGGTGTGGGTGGAGGACTCATGGGTTGTTCTGCTTACCGCCGGGGGCGAGATGGTCAATCTTTCCTTCAAGGAACATTTTCCTTTCAAGGGCGTGTTCGTCAAAACCGACAAGCTGCGTACAACAAAGGGATTCCACCAACTGCTTGAGCCGGGCGATGTGGTATATCTGCGCAACGCTTCAATAGGCGAGAGCGAAAGCAAAAATGCCGACCAGACGGAAGGCGCGGATACGCACAACTGGTTGCTGGCCCAGGCGCCCAGCGCGCAAACCGCGTTGATCAGCCTCGATCCCAGTGACGGCTCGGTGCTGGCGATGGTAGGCGGCGCGGATTTCAAACTCAGCCAGTTCAATCGCGCCACCCAGGCTGAGCGATTGATTGGCTCCAACATCAAGCCGATCATTTACGCCTATGGTTTCGAGCACGGCCTTGCGCCAGGCAGTGTGTTTGTCGACGGCCCGATAACCAACAACGAAAACTGGCGACCGCAGAATTCCGGCCTGTCCTTTCTCGGACCCATCACCCTGCGCCGCGCTTTGGCGCTTTCACGCAATCTGGTATCTGTGCGCTTACTCGATCACCTGGGTGTGAAAAAGGTTGTCGATTATGTTGAACAACTCGAAATCACCAACAAACCTCCGCGCGACCTGTCGCTGGCGCTGGGGACCGCCTCCTTCAGCCCGCAGAACGCCGCGCGCGCCATGTCCATGTTCGCCAACGGCGGTCACCTGGTGCAGGCAAACCTGATCGAAACGGTGCAGGACAGCAACCACAACCTGCTCTACGCACGTCCCGCCCTGGGAGTCTGCATGAAAAAAATCATCAACGCCTACAAGCCCTCAAAGGCTGCGCGCGCAAAGGCGACAGCCGCCGCTGAACTTGCCGCGCTCGTGGACGGGACCGGAGACGTATCCAACCAGGAGCAAAGCCGGGCGACCGAACCGGAAACCCCGCAACAGCCGGAAGAACAAACCGAAGCGCAATTGCTCACCACAAGCATAGAACTTGGTCAGGGCGGTGTCGGTGACCTTTTCGACAAGTCCTGGGCCGGGCGTTATTGCGCCAAGGACCAGGCCTCGCCGCCCAGGCACCTCAATGCAACCAGCGCCTACCTTATGCACCACGTCATGCGCGATGTCATCCGTTTCGGGACAGGGAAAAGAGCCAGGAAGCTGGGGCGTAATGACTATGCCGGCAAAACCGGCACCACCAACGAGACCATAGACGCATGGTTTACCGGCGTGCACCCCATGCTGGTCACCAGCGTGTGGGTGGGTTTCGATAACCCGGCCACGCTCGGCGCCCTGGAAAGCGGCTCACAGGCCGCTCTGCCGACCTGGATAAATTACATGCAGCTGGTGCAGGATCGCCTCCCGGTCGTTCACTACAAACGGCCCAACACCGTCCTCAGCGCCTACATCGACCCAACTACCGGCGAGGGAGTGGGCAGCCATTTTCCTGATGCGGTGCGTGAACTGTTTACCGAGGATTCCATGCCAAAAACCAGCGCCAAGATTCTGGTGCCGGAAGGCGACCAAAGCAGCGCCGGAGCGCCCAAGGTGCTGAACCGGCCGGAAGATATTTTTTAAAAAAAGCGGAAATCCGTAATTCACGCCAACCACCAGTCATTGCATCAAACAACCCGGGTTTTTTCCTGTGTTTTTTTCGGGTTGATTCACCACTGGTTGCATGGTCGCCGTGGCAGGAAAAACCATGCCTGAGGTTACCCGCTTCGCTCCTTCGCCCACCGGTCGTCTGCACCTGGGGCATGTCTATTCGGCACTATTCGCCGCGAGGCTGGGCGGGATGCTGCTGCGCATCGAAGATATTGACCATACCCGCTGTCGCGAGGAGTTCGTTAAGACAATCATCGACGACCTGGCGTTGCTTGGCTTTTCCTTCACCAACCCCATGCGCCAGTCGAAGAGGATGGCTGCCTACACTGCCGCGCTCAAGCAACTGCAAACAGCCGGGTTGGTGTATCCCTGCTTTTGCACCAGGAGTGAGCTCGCCCTCGCCGCAGATCATGTGCGTCCACGCGCCTATTCCGGACGATGCAAAAAACTGAGCGCGGTCGAGCGCAAGGCGCGTATAGCGCGGGGTGATCCATTCGCCCTCAGGCTGGATACGGCCGCCGCGCACGAACAGGCGGGAGAGTTGGGTTTTACCGATCATTGCGTCGGAGCCATGCCCGTTGATTATGCCGTCATAGGCGACCCGGTGATCGCGCGCAAGGAGCTAGCCGTCAGCTACCACCTCGCCTGCGTGGTGGACGATGCGGCCCAGGGCGTCACCCTGGTTACGCGAGGGAACGACCTGCTTGAAGCCTGCCACATCCAGCGCCTGTTGCAGGCGTTGCTCGGGTTGCCCGAGCCGCGCTATTGCCATCACCCGCTGCTGCTTGGCGCCGACGGCAAACGCCTGGCCAAGCGCAGGGGAGTGGCCTCATTTGGTGAGTTGGCGGCTGGGGGAGTCCTGTCTCTGGAACGCCTTCACCAGGATTTTGAATCCTGGTTCGCCGGGCTAAATTGTGCAAGCGTTATGCAATGCGCTTGTTCTCACAAGGAAAGGCCGCAGGCCTGAATCACCCGCTTGCGATCGTCGGTCAACCAAACGGCCATCGCCTGAAAATCCACCGTATCAGGCAGGGAGAAATCAGCCTGATTGGAGCGGGTGAACGCTTCTTCGTCGTGGTGTAACACTACGAATTCCTGCGCCAGCTCGCGCCCCGCATTTTCACCCCCTGCCACCTTGGTGACTATGTCGTACCCCAGCAAGGCAATGTTGATCAATCCGGGCGAGATGTGGTTTGTCGGCACAAAGCGCACCCGCAACTGTTTGTCGTTGAGCGTCAATCGCAATACTCCCGGTTTTGCGTTCGGGCGGCGTAACGAACGCCTGCCTCCGAACAGACCGCGCCATTCCGCGCCATTCACCAGTATTCCCGGTGTATAGACGCTCGACACATTTCCCAGCCGTGCGTGCCGGCGTTGCCTTTGGCTGTAGGCGCTGTTTGCATAGCCGTCCTTCCACCCGAGATAATCCCAGTAGTCCACATGAAAAGCCACAGGCACAACCTCCTTCCAGAGTCCGGGATGATCGAGAAAGCTGTTCAGCCAGCGTTCGGCTGGAGGGCAGGAACTGCACCCCTGAGAGGTGTAGAGTTCAATCAGGCTGGTTTGGGCAGGGCCGCATTCGACCGCCTGCGCGGAGGAAAGGCAGGGAAGCGACAGGGCGATGAGGCAGATGAGCCAGCGCCGTATGCGTAAAACAGGTAGCAGCCATTGAGTTGTCATGATCGGGAAGATGGGAAAAATCATGCATTGGTATACCCGTATTCCGAAGAGAAAGTTACGCTTTCCTCAACCTTGGCAGCAGGGCGGCAAACACCTGCTTGGGGGTGATGGCCTTCAGGCACTGGTTGTCGGCGCACGCGGTTTTGCGATGGTTCCATGCGCTCACGCAGGGTGAGCAATTCAGACCGGCGTAGATGGGTGTGGTGTCGCCGAGCGAGGAATAGAGATCCGGCGTTTCCGGCCCGAACAGCACCAGGGTCGGCAGACCTGTTACCGAGGCAAAGTGCGGCGGTCCGGAATCGTTGCTGACCATCACCAGTGCCTGCTCGTAGAGCGAAGGAAGCTGCATAAAATCAATCGCCCCGGCAAAATTGACGCATCGCGGGTCATTCACCTGCGCGGCGAGTTTATCCAGTTCGTCCTTCTCTCCAGGCGAACCGGTAAGGAGCACGGTTATGCTTTTTCGGTGTTTCAACAGCATGCCTGTCAATTCGGCGAAATTGCGCATCGGCCAGCGACGTTGCGGCAACATATCGCTGGCGTTGGCGTTGACCAGCACCAGTTTGGTGCGCGCGGTTATTTTTGTATGCGCGGCGATTATTCTGCGCACTTCGGCTATCTGCTCCTCGTCGCGTGGACGTCTGGCGAGTTGCGGCGTGGGGTGGTGCGCTTTGGCGTAGGGTAGCTCAGGCGTATCGGCGAATAGCGCGTGCACCAGCGAGAGGAAATTGCGGCTGATGTGCACATGCGGGTTGTAGGCCACTCGGTGGCTGAGCATTTCGCCCCGGTAGAGTCCCTCGTTGTGAAAGCGATAGAACCCAACGCGCCGCTTCGCTCCGCACAGGCCGGTCAACAGCGCGGTAAAGCGCGAAAAGAGCTCAAGGTCGATAACCGCGTCTATCCCCCTGGCGCGACACCAGAAAAGAAAACGCAGGGAGTCGAACGCCAGCAACCACAGCGACTTTTCGCGAAGTTGAAAGATATTGCCCTGCGATACCGTGCCCAACAGATCCAGGCTGGGTTTGTTTTTTTCGAAGATCACAAAAAACACTTCGCAACCGCGTTCCCGGATGATGCGCATGGCCGGGTCGACCAGAATGGCGCTGCCCATTTCCGACAGCTCGATCAACAGCGCCTTCTTTGGCGCGCCCTGGATTTTTTCTCCGGAAAAGCGCCACAGAGGGGTGAGCAGCAGCGTAAGGAAAAAACACAAGGGTTTGCCAAGAGCAAAATCTATAGCGCGCATGCGATCGACATTCATGGTTTTAGGCTGGCGGCTTATGGCGGCTATCGGGAATTTTCAGATACGGTAGGCCAGGCTGGTCATTATTTTCGATATGGCTTCAAGACCAAGCTTGGCGGGGCGAGGTAGAGGTTGCCCGCCTTCATCAAGCGCGCGTTGACGATGGGCGTCTTCATCCGCCTGCATCTGCTCAAGCACCGCGCGGGTTTGTGCGTCCCCCTCCGGAAGTTGCGCAAGGTGTCCGGCCAGGTGTTTGTTCACCTGGCGTTCAACCTCGGCGGTGAACCCCAGGCTGTAGCCGCGTCCCAATACGCCGGCGGCGGCGCCAAGGGTGAAGGCGCCGGCGTACCAGACGGGATTAAGCAGGCTGGTCCGGCCACCCAGATCATGGATGCGCCCGGCGCACCAGTGCAGATGATCGGCCTCCTCGCGCGCCGCTTGTTGCAGGTGCTGGTGTAAAGGATCAGTTTCTTTCAGTGTGAGCATCTGACCGTAGTAGAGCGCCTGAGCCATCACCTCGCCTGTGTGGTTGACGCGCATTAAACCAACGACATGGGTTGCCTGTTTTTCATCCAGTGGCGTGGTTTCCGTCTTGGCAGTGGGTGAGGGCCTAAGCGTGCCCTCAGCCACGCCTGCAAGGGTGCGCAACATCTGTTCGCCCTGGATCAGCAGGCGGTCAGTCAGGGAGCGATTGCGGATGGTGTCAGCATGCATGGTCAATTCTGGTTGTCGTCAAGCTCGTTGATGTGCGGGTCTATGTCCTTGTGCGCCAGGCGCAGGGCGCGCCCCGCGCGCGAGGCAAACTCACGTTGGTAGAGAATCAGCACCACCGCGCTGGTAAAAATGATGAATACCAGTGGGCTGAAATACCATCCAAGCACGGCCAGGGCGAAATAATAGGCGCGCAGGCCGTGGTTGAAGTGTACCGAAGCCAGGTCGGCGATGCGCGCGCAATGGTCTGAAAACTCCTCGCGCTGGCGTTTGGAATAGGAGCGGGTGTTGGGGGTGGGCGCGCTCACTATCATGATTCCGACAAAACCGAACTGACGCATCGACCAGGTAAAGACAAAAAAGGTATAGGTGAATATGCCCGCCAGCAACAGCGTGATGGTGACGAACCTGGGTAGCGCAATCGGTTGATGGATGCGCTCGAACACAGCAGTAGCCTCGGGGGCATAGCCAAGCAGGGATAACAAACCGGCAAGTATCAGCAGGGCGCTCGAGGCGAAAAAAGCACAGTTGCGTTCAAATCCCCCAACCAGGGTGACATCGTGAATTCGCAACTCGCGGCGCAGCAATTGATACATCCAATCGCGCCGATAGAGCGAGAGCATGGAGCTGAGGCTGTTGCGACTTTTCGACATCTGCGCGCTGAACCAGCTATAGCCGATCCAGGCAAAGGCGAAAAAACCAACCGCCAACCAGTCGGCGGGGAGTAACGAAGACATCAAATTGTTCATGAATCGTGATGGTAGTCAGACTTACAAGTCGGTTGCACCCAGTCGAGGCATTTTATTCAAGGCGTGGATAAAAAAAGCTACAACCATAACCTTGCGCAAGGATAAGGGGGCGAAGGGCGGTGCCTCGGTTGTTCAACAGGCCTTGTTACCGGGGGTTTCAGGTAATGAGCCTTGTTTTGTTACAGCCAGAAGCATGGAGCTGTTCAGAGTTACCTCATGCAACGGCTTCACTTTTTTCGTATTACGCGAAAAAAAGCGGTAGCATTCACCCTCCATTTCAACGGCACGGTAAAGCCTCGTTCACTAATAGCAACTGAGTTATTCATCCTGGTTGCCCCATTTGCAAATGCACTTGTCCATGAAGCAGCACTTCACTCCCGAAGAACGCCAGTCTCTGCAATCGCTGATTGAGGGGCGTGTTCTTAAAACCAGCCCAGAGCCTTTCATGTTGAGCAATGGTCGACAGTCAAACCATTACTTTGACTGCAAAGCCGTTACATACGATGGCAGAGGCCTTTCACTCTTGGCCAGAGCATTTATTGATTGCATATTGCGCAACTTCCCAGATGCGCAAGCGGTGGGAGGTCTCACGCTTGGCGCTGACTCCATTGCTGCGGCCGTATGTATGAAAAGTTACGAATTCGGCTATGACTTTTCCCGTGCATCCATCGTGCGCAAAGAGCCAAAAAAGCACGGCACTATGGCTGTGATTGAGAACGAGTTGGAAAAAGGAACCAGGATTGTCGTGGTTGATGATGTCATCACATCCGGCTCCTCCGCTCTTAAGGCATATGCTCGATTTGTTGATGCTGGCTACCACCCGATTGGAATTATTTCATTGATTGATCGGGAGGAGGGGGGCACAAATAACATTGAGCAACAACACCCGCAAGCGCCTTTTTATGCCATCTACAATAAATCGGAATTTACGAAGCTCAAACAGCCAGGCATCGGAAGCGCAAACCAGCATGACCACCCTGCAAAAGCTTTTACAGCAACGGCTTGAACTAGAACCAGCCCCGCAGTGCTTCTATAGTTGCTTGGATTTGCTCCAAGGTTTCAGGAACCAGCGGCAGGCGATTCAACTTGCTCACAAAAAGTCTCTTGGCGTCATAGGCTCGCTTGCGTGCCTAGGTGACTTGTTCCGACGAATCGTCGACGCCTATGAAGCATATGAACACCCCCGAACATCTGTGGTGGAGCCCCTGTTGCAGACCGGCTTGGAAGTAGCGCTTGCTTGTGTTACCGCCCTACCGGACGATAAATGTCCGGCAGAGCAAGCGAACAAATTCCTGGAAGAATACGGTCGGTCAATAAGTTTGCTTGATCGGCATACAAAGGCAACGCGCCAAACAAATCCATAGTAACCACCTGTTTTGCCATTATCTTTTGCGTATGTTTGCTCATACCCCTGTAGAAGAGGTTATGAACATAATCACCCCCGGACGCGCATGCGATTGTTTACAAGTTTCCCGGCAGACTAAACTTCCCGTTTTTATGCAGTCCACTCAATGAACACCCAGGCAGCTTCACCCGCCCAGGCGGCGGCCATTCCCATGCACGCCCGCGAGGGGCATATCTGGATGGATGGCGAGTTTGTCCCCTGGCGGGATGCGCGGGTGCATGTGCTCACCCATAGCCTGCACTATGGCATGGGCGCGTTCGAAGGGATTCGCGCCTACCAAACGGAAAAAGGCGCGGCGATCTTCCGTCTGACCGAGCATGTGACGCGCCTGTTCGAATCCGCTCACATATTGCAGATGGAGATTCCCCGCACAGAGCGGGAGATGGAAGAAGTCATTGTCGAATCGGTGCGTCGCAACCAGCTCACCAACGCCTACATCCGCCCGCTGGCCTTCTATGGCGCCGAAGGCATGGGTCTGCGCGCCGACAATCTTAGGGTTCACATGATAGTCGCGGCCTGGGACTGGGGCAAATATATCGACGCGGAAAAACAGCGCCTGGGGCTCAGGGTGAAAACCTCGTCCTATACCCGCCACCATGTCAATGTTTCCATGTGCAAGGCCAAGTGCTCAGGTCACTATGTCAACTCAATGCTGGCGTTGCACGAGGTAACGCGCGAAGGTTACGACGAGGCGCTGTTGCTTGATGTTGATGGCTTCGTTGCCGAAGGCACGGGCGAGAATGTGTTCATCCTGCGTCATGGAACGCTTTTCACCCCCGAGCTGACTTCCTGTCTGGACGGCATCACCAGGCGCACCATCATCCAGTTGGCGCAGGACAAGGGCCTGCGGGTTGTCGAAAAGCGCCTCACGCGGGATGAAGTCTATGTCGCCGAAGAGGCATTCTTTACCGGCACCGCCGCGGAAATCGCCGCAATCAGTTCGGTGGACGGCAGACGCATAGGCACGGGCGAGCGCGGCCTGGTGACTGCCGAATTGTCCGACGCCTACTTTGCATTGGTGGAAGGGCGCAACCCGGACTATCACCACTGGTTGCGCTGGTGCTGAATCGACTGCTCTCACTGGCGCTCGGCCTTTCCGCCTGGGCTTTTTCCGCCGGTCTCGCCAGCGCAATCGAAACGCCGGATCTGTCCAAACCCAAACGAATTTACACGGGGCCGGAATACACCCTGGGGCTGGATATCTGGTATCTCAACAACAACGGCCACATGCAACTTGAAGGGGGGCAGAAGATCGTTATCCCACGCGACGCGGAACTGGGAGAGGGTTCGAATGTCTATCCCGTGTTTTTCCAGGTCAGGCGCATCGGCCCCTTCATTCCCAATTTTCGCCTGCACAGCTACAGATACAGATACGCAAGTGGTCTCAAGTATACGGAAAACACCCGTTTTGGCGGGGTGACCTATTCTCCCGGCAGCCGTGTGTCGCTGGATGTGTACGCCATTGGCCTGCTTGCTTTTTATACCGCCAATCCGTTGAACTCGGTCGAAGTCCAATACGGCTTTGAATTGCGGCGTTTCGGCGGTGAAGTAGGCTTGACCGGCGAGGACGCCAACCTGCGTTCGCCAAGAGAGCTTAAATACGATATCACCGGCGAGGTCATCAGTTACCTGCCGCTTGCGCACGTGGGCGCCACCTACAGGCTGACCAATCCCGCTCTGCACTTCACGCTTGAAGGCGAAGCGTTGAAAATCAGCGACTACGCCTATTACGATGGCCGCGCCATGGTGCGGTATCAGCTGTTCGGGTTGATGATCGGCGCAGGTTACCGCCACAGTTTTTTCGGCGGCAAGATAGAACTGGACGAAAGCAGCGTCGGCATGCACGCCAAGGGCACATTTTTCCGCGTTTCCTACAGTCTTTAACTCATGGAACAGGTCGAAGCGCGGGAGGACGCCACAGCCGCACGATTGCGCGAATTGATGTTGCCGCTTGAGCCGGAACATCTGGTGATCGACAACTTCAGTCACCAGCACGCGCGTGGTTCAGGCAGTCACTATCGCCTGGCGTTGGTCAGCAGGGCTTTTGGAGGTCTTAGCCGCGTGGCGCGCCACCGCCTGGTGTACCAGGCCGCAGCGGACTTGATGCCAGATCCCGTGCACGCCCTGATGCTCGAGCTTTATACCCCGGAGGAATGGCGCGCCGGATCGCGAGCGCCGGGCGAACCGCCCCCCTGCCGGGGCGGCGAGTAGACTATTATTCTCCGCCCGTTTGTAAGCAAATACAAAGATGCACACAGAGCAAGCGCCGGTTTGCGTTGCCGCTTTTTATCATTTTGCCGATTTGCCGGGCTTTGCCGGTCTGCGCGCGCCACTGCTGGAGCGTATGCTCAGCGAAGGAGTCAAGGGCGCCATCCTGCTCGCGCGCGAAGGGGTCAACGGCACAATCAGCGGCCCGGACGCCGGGGTGGCGAATGTGCTCGACTGGCTCAACGCCAATCCGCAACTGGCTGATCTGACCGCCAGATACTCGCGCGCTTCCGAACAGCCTTTTTACCGCTCCAAGGTCAAGCTGAAAAAGGAAATCGTCACCATGGGCAGGGCCGATCTCGCCTTCTGCCCCGGCGTCTATGTTCCGCCAAAGGAGTGGAACGCCCTGATTCAGCGTGATGATGTGTTGCTGCTGGATACCCGTAACGACTACGAATACGCCATAGGCGCTTTCGTTGGGGCGGTCAACCCAAAGTTGGATATCTTTCGCGAATTTCCCGATCACCTCGCCACCACCAGAGAACTGATGGCGAAGCGCGGAGCGGACAAGCTGGCGATGTACTGCACCGGCGGCATTCGCTGCGAAAAAGCCTCCAGCCTAGCGCGCGCGCTGGGGATGGATGTCTATCACCTGCAAGGCGGCATACTCGCCTATCTTGAACAGATTCCCGAGGAAGAATCCCTGTGGCGCGGTGAATGCTTTGTGTTCGATAACCGCGTCGCCCTGGGCCACGGCCTCAGGCAGGGCAGTTACGACCAATGCCACGCCTGCCGCCATCCTGTTTCCGCCGAGGACAAGCAGGATTCACGCTACATTCGCGGCGAGAGCTGTCCGCATTGTTTTGGCGCGCGCAATCAGGCGCAACAAAGGCGCGCTGCCGAACGCGTCAGGCAGATTCGCCTTGCCCGGGAACGCGGCGAAGCGCATGTCGCCGCCAATCTTGCCCAGGCCAGACAACGCAAGGCGGCGATGAAAAAGCGGCGTATTCAGCAAGCCGCCAAAGGCGCTGCGGCTTGATTCGGATTCAGGAATTCCTTCAGAACCTCTTCCGCCCAGGACTTTCCTGTTGATCTGCGGTAGACCATCCTGCGGATGGCGCGATCAGTTCACACTCGGTGTATGGATGAAGCTCAATTCTCAACGCCAAAGCGCTTGGCATTGCTTGTGCGCAAGTCGCTCAAGCGTAGTTCCGCCGGTTAAAACTCAATGCACTGGGGATTCAAGGACTGCCTCACGGGCATGGGAGAGGTATGTGCGCCCAGCATATGCGGTGGGGTCTATCGCAATTTCCCTTTGGGAAAATGCACACAGGGCGCGGCAGCCATGCAAAGGTCACGAAGCGCGCATGAATCCACCTCATACCCTCCCGTAGCAAACCCTTACAAAAGAGTAACAAGGGGTAACTTCAGCCCTTACGCGCGCGTATATAACCATCCCTGAAAGAGAAATAAGGCGCATGTACATGTGAGTGGCCTTACCGGGATGTAACCGGGATGCAAATCAGGCGCGGCCTGAACGCCCGTGTTGGGGGTATGCTGTTGAATATGGGGCGGTTTATCCAAACGCGAGAAATTTCCAACGGAGTGATAATCATGCAATATAATCAGCCACGCGGCGTTATCGGCCGTTGTCCAACAATAACAGGCAAGGCATTGCTTGTTCAACAAAGCGGCCTGTCGCCACGCGGCGGGCTTCAGTTATAAAACCGTCTTCTTCGTTGCCATCTGAGGCAAGTCTATGTTGTTAAATCGCCGATTCAGGGCCATGCCCACCATTTTCCGCGCCCTCATCCCCTTGCTTGGGGGGCTTGTGTTGCTTGCCTCGTGTCAGGAGGTTGCGCACGTTGCGCCCCAGGATGAGTTGCCAAAAGGGCAGGTCGATTCCTTTGTCAGCGATGACGACTTCGCCCCCAGACTGACGAGCATCCAGCCCTATGAGTTCTGCCCGTTCGATTTTGCCGGCAGGGTCAGCTCCAGTTGCGACACGGATATAGCGGAGAAAACGGTTTTTGGCGACGGCGTGATCAGGTTCCTGTTTATTTTCGACAAACCTGTGCACTTTGAACTGGTCAACCTTGCCGATATTAAATTGAGCAACGCCAAACTGTACAACTCAGCCGCGGCGGAACTGCGCTTTGTACCGCTTGAAGAGGTAACCACCACCGGCGCCGACGGCGACCCGGTCACCGAGTGGCAGGAGGTGAGCGACCCGGATACATCCAAGGCCTACATGAGGTTTACCACCAAGGCCGAGGATGGAACCATTCAGCCGGAAAGCGACGGCGAGTTTACCGTCAACATTCCCGGAGACCTGTTTTACTCGGTTAACCCCAACGGCGGCAAGGTATACAACCACGGCCTGTCCGCGACCTACACCTATGACAATACTCCACCCAAGGCCACCATCAGCTTCAGTCTGGATGAAATGAACTCTCCCAGCAGGCTGATGTCGCCTTCTGCAAGGGGCGGCGGCGATCTTAAGAATTACGCCTCCATCACCATGTATGTCGACTGGGGCGAAACCGTCACCCCGGCGGGCAGCCTGTCGCAGCTTACCTTCAGTGATGGAAGCAGCACCAATCGAATGTTTGACTTCCTGTGCAGTGGTTGTGTCGGAGGCGTTCCCTATAACGACGGCGCGGTCAAAAACGCCGATGGCAACGGGCTCGAATACCTTGGCGCCAATCCGCCAACCAACTCCATCTACCGCTTCAAGTTGACGGAAACGGACATAAGCGACGACCTGATGAAAAAACTCAACGGCGCCAACAGCATTACTTTTCAGGTGGAGAAGGGCAGTTTTGTCGACGTCGCGGGCAACGCCAGCGAACAGGATTTTGAACACCAGGTCAGGGTGGATTCGGAGGCGCCGACTATTGAAGATATCGAAATAACCACCAGTGGAACAACGACACCGGCCGCCGCGGTAAACGGCCAGCAGCGGATATTGAACCAGCGCGACACCATCACCTTCAGGGTCAACTATTCCGAGGATGTCACCCTGCTCAGCAACAAGTACTCGGTGCTTTTTTCCATTGGCGGGCAATCCAAGGCCGCCACCCTGTCGGAGGCGGAAGCGAGACTGCTGGGCACCTACAAGGACAGTTGGGACTTTGTGTACGAAATACAGGAAAGCGACGGCGACAACCTTGTCAATTCCACCGTCAGGGCCGACAACACCCTGGATATATCCGGGAATCAGTACATTGGCTCTAACAGCGTCGACGGCTCCACGGATACCAGCTGGGAAAGCGATATTTCCCTGGGCATCAAGATAGATGAAGATCCGGGCCAGGGCGTGGCGGCGGTCGACAGGGTAGGACTGCCGAGGGTCGCCACCGGGCTGAAACCACTCACCGATTATGGCGGCAACAGACTCAACGGGTTACACATAGACGGCGTCAGGCCGGAGATAGTACAAAGCAAGATAGGCGCCTTTTCGTCCCTGCTTTCCGCCGGGCTGGGGGCAAGCAGCACTTCGGTGCATAAGGACGAAAAGCTCGCCGTCGCCATCCCTTTCAGCGAAGTGCTGGTCAATCCACTCAACACCGAAGGCTTGGATTTCACCGATGACTATTTCGAAAACGCCACCATCACTGCCTATTTCTGCGATACCGAGGGCGTACTTACCCTGAGCGAGTGCGATGCGCCGTCAAACACCACCGCCTCCGAGACGCTCACCTACGACCGGCAACTAACCGCTGCCGCGCGCGACATCACCACCGACAGTGATTTCGAGCCCTATAAGTACCGCACCCTTGTTTTCTCGCTCACCGTCGACGAACGGCATAAAGGCATCAAAACCGTACTGGTCCAGAACCCCAAGATTCCCGGCCTGAGTATGGACACCTATACCGACATAGCCGGCAACACCTTTGCCGACGCCGACAGAAGCGCAACCGGTTTCATTCTCACCAAGCCCCTTTCATTGTTTGTCGAAGGCGGTGGTTTTCGCATCTCCAGCCTGCGGCTGCTCGACAAAAGCACCGACGCCAGCGGCGATACCTATTCGTTGGCATCGATTCCCGACGGAGAAAATCGCTACTACAACAATGACAACGCCAATCTCTACATCGAAGCCTTTCTGACCAAGGAGATAGAAGGCAACCCTTCGGCGAACGATGCGCAACTGGTGTTGCGAATAGAGGACGCAACGGGCAATGAACAGGACATCACCTCGGATTCGGTTGGCCTGGTCAACAACGAGAAAAATCGCCTGGTCTTTTCCTTCGACTTGAGCAACGGCAACCAGGCGCACAGATTGCAGGACTACGACGGCATAAGCGTCAAAGAAATAACCAGCGATAACCTTGATCCTTTCACAAACTCGGGTGCGACACTCGATATCACCATATCGGCCAACGAGGTAAGCAACCTGATAACCCAACGCTCCTACATAGACACCAGTTCACCCACCTGTAACAGCGTACTGCTTACCAACAACCCCAACGGATCCGAGCCGTCCGGGCGGCCAATCCAATTCGGCACACGCGCCGGCGGAGGCGCGGCGCAGAGCCTCTACCTGGCGGTCAAATGCGACCAGCAGATCATATTTACCTCCAGGGATGGAGACGCGGACAACAAGCCGTTTATTCCGGTCGATTTCGGCGGGGTGAATCAGGTGTTCACATACTACGGCATCAGCACCACCGGGCCGGTGTTTGCGCTCCCGTCGCAGGCCGGCTTCACCAGGGGCGACGGCGACTTGCAGGCGGGCGTCGTCAACGAGAAAAAGATCAACTGGCACTTTGTCAACAATCAGCGCGTAGGCGACGGCACGGCGGACCATGTCTTCTTCCACGATCGCGGCGGCAACAAACTTGATTTGACATCCTTGCCCTTGAGCAACGGCTACCTGCTTGAAGGGACTCTCTACGACCCGGACGCCACCAACGACGCCACCAACGATGTAGTGGTGGACACCCGCCCTTACCCGGTCGCCATCAATTGGCCGGGCGTGTCGGACTTCAGTTCGGACTACTACCGGAGCGGCGGCAAGGTTTATATATCCGGCGCGCCGGGCATCAACCGCTTCCGCTTCAGCATAGACTATGGTCGCAACCTGGGTGGCGAACAGACGACCGACCTCAATCCAGCCGATTCGGGCATTTACCACCTGAGTGGCAAGCTGCTGGACGAGGACGACAACGAACTGGGCGATTTCTACCCTGTATCCGTCAGCGGCAACCGCATAGTCTTCGACGCCACCTTCGATTACAGCGCCGACTTGGTGGATAAAAGCATCGCCAATCTCGGCATCAGGTTCAGCGACTACACCACCGATACCAGCGCCATCGCCTATACCACCGCCAGCCGCACTGCAAAAAACCATACAACCGGCGCCGAAACCGACAGCACCATAGATATCCCCATCACCGAGGAGCTGCGCAACACCTTCTTCAACACCAGCCAGACAAACGCGCCGCAACTGCCCAACATCATCATCAACGCCGCCCGTCCCGCCCTTACCGATATCGAACTCTATTACGACAGCAATGGCGACGGCGTCACTACCCTCAGCGCCACCGAAGGCGCCAATAACGACCAGGGCTATGGCGATTTTTACATTGCGCTCAAGTTTGACCAGGACATACGCGAAACCGGCCTTGAAAACACCTACCTGAACATGATGGTAGACCGGAGCGCCGACACGCTGACAATAAACGATAATGCAATTGAATTTGTGGCCAGAACCAGCCTCTCCTCGGTGTTCAACACCGCCGCCGACGGCGCTCGCCTGACCAACGACAGGCTGTTCTACAAGTTCGCTTTCGGCGAAACCCGCTATGTTGGCGAGGGGCTGACAATAGAAGGAACAAACGACATCCTGATCTTCGATAAAACTACCGATGCGCAACAGGCGGTAAGCGATATCTACGGCAACCGGCTCGATCAGAGCGGCGCGCCCACCGCCTCCTATCCCGTCAAGCTCGCCGCCACCTCGGAGATAGACGAACTCGGCTTTGATAGCACAAGTTATCGCTACGGCGACACCATCGCCATCGACCTGACCACCGACAGAAAACTCAACGACCCCTCGGGCGGCGCCCGCCGGCTTGCCCTGCCGCTGAATGTCAGCATCAACGAGGGCGATTCGTCAGCGCGAACCACCACCATCTACGCGCGCGGTACAACGATCAATCACAGCGATTCCGACGGCGACGGTGAAACCAAAATTCGCTTCACCTACTCGCTGACCGGACTCGACGCCCAGTTCGATTCAGACGCCCCCAACCAGGTTGGTCTTACCCCTACAGGCAGTCTGAGGTGGTGCGATTCAGACGACAACACTGCGGACTGCTCCGCCATTTGGGAAGCCACCAATACCTCCAATGGCCTGCGCGCCGTGCTCAGCCTGGACGGCTACGAAAACCTCGCCAGGGTCGGCAGCACCCTTACCCGTTTTGTCGCCAAAAACACCACCGACCTGCTTTCCTCCGGTCTGGTCAACCGCCTGCGCTACACGCCCGACGGTACAACCGATGAGCGCAATGTCAGCGCCGGCAACTACCTCGACACGGGCGACACTATTCACTTCTACCTCAGCCCGGAATTTCTCGACATATCGCCGGATACCCTGCGCGGTTTCGCCAACAACTCGCTTGCAGGCGCAACCACCACCTCCAAGCTGCGTTTCAGCCTTTATAACGCCATCAGCCAAGCCAGGGTAAGCCGCGAGGCGGACTTCGACAGCCTGAAAGTTTCCAATCGCCAGATGGTGTTCAAATACACCATCCAGGACGGCGATCTCGTCCACCCGCAGGATTCCAACCTCAGCCCGGTAAGCTATACCGATGCCGGCGGCAACACCGAAGCAACCGGCGATGCGCTCGCGCTGGATGTCACTTCCGACAACCTCTTCACCAACTTGAGCAGCGGTAGCCTCAATGGCCTGACCGACAGTTTTTACGGCAACCCGGTATGGGGCGCGGTGGTCGATAACAGCGACGACCCAATAACCGCCACCGCCATCGGCCTGCTCGCCACCCAGATTCAGGTGGACACCAGGCCGCGCATCAAAACCATCCAGGGTGACGCCACGGGCGACTATTCAAAAGGCCAGTCAATCAGCTTTACCATCACTTTTGACAAAAACATCACCGTCACCAATGGCCTCAACAACATCAAGGCCAGGGTCAAGGTGGGCGGCGCCAAGACGGATGCAACCGCGGACTTTAGTACCGTTGTTGGCGTTGATGGTCTGCGTCTCCAATTCACCGTTCCAGATGGGGTAACCAACGGCGCGGTGCTGCTTGATTCCCTGAAGTTGAACGGCGGCAGTATTCGCTATAACGATGGCGCGACCACGAATATGAACGCCGCGCTCGAAATTCCCTCCGCCAACCAGGTGAAGGGCATCAATATCGACAGCGTCGAGCCGCAGATAACCGGTGTCTCCCTGCTCACCTCCGAGGGCGACTACAGCCTCAACACAGAGGTCGCCAGCCAGACCCTCGCCATCGGCCTTACCCTCAACAAGGAACTGGACTCCACCCCGGACTCCGGCCAACTGGTCCTGACGCTGGGGGTAAAAAAAGCGGACGATACCACTCGCGATATCACCCTCGTCTCGGTCGCCAGCAGCAGCAACACCAGGCAATTTGTGCGTCTTGAGCGCGATATCACCGAACTCTCCAACGACCTGGCCCACTATCACGAAGACGGCGATCGACTCAGGGTGATCGACATCACCTCGGACGGCGTCACCTTTGAAGATGCCGCCGGCAACAACCTGTTGCTTGGTCCGGGTGGATTCGACAGCTCCTCGGATGACGATCCTACCCTGACCGTGAAGCAACAGATAGAAGGCGACGACGATAATACGGACGACACGCCTGGTTTTCGCGTCAACATAGACACGGATCCGCCCACAATCACCGCGTTGACATTCGATCCTGTGGATGCCGACAACGCCGCAGCCATCGCCGCCAGCAACGATGACTGCAACACCAGCGGTAACAATTGCGTAAAGGCAGACCAAAAGGTCGATTTTCGCCTTACCTACAGCGAGAAGGTGGTCTTCTCCAACAGTTCCGGCAGCAACTTCCAGCTTGAACTGACAAGCGACAGCGACGGCGGCAACCTCAAGGCCAACGCCGTGGTCGAAGGCGGCTCACTGGCGCAGCGCACCGACACCACCACCGACTATCGCTACACCCTCAGCGAAGAGTTCGAGGATACGAACGGCATCAGCGTGGTTGGCTTCAACATCTCATCCGGCTCGCACATGCGCGACCGGGCTGGTAACGATCTGAGCGAGGATATTCTCAGTACGCTCAATCCAACCAACCAGGCCCAGATTACCAACATCAGTCTTGACTCGGAGCCGCCCACCCTCGTCAACGGCGCGTTTGTCGGCGGCGAATACGGCGCGGGCGGCGTGATCAAACTCACTCTCACTTATAACGAGGCGCTCGAAGTCAGCGATGACACTTTAAACCTCCAGGTGCGCTTTCGCACCAGGCAGAACTCCAATGTTGATCGCACCTTTGATTACAACACAGGCGAGAGCAATCCAGCCGGCAAAACCCTGGTGTTCGATTACACGGTCGACGCCGTCAATGACACGGTCGCCTACACCAGCGCGCAATACCTCAGCCCAATCAGCCTCAACGGCGCGGTGGTGACGGATTTGCATGGCAACAACGCCACCCTTTCCTTTACCGATGGCGCGGCTGACGACGATGTGGAGGTGGATCCCGCCTTCAGCGCCTCCATCGAAGGCAGCATTATCGCCAAAAAAGACAACGCCACCATAGGCACCGACCCGGCCAGTCCAACCTATCTGTTGGCGGGCGAGACACTCTCATTCCACCTCAGCTACGATCAAAGCGTGGATGTCACCAGCGGCACGCGTGACACCGGCAACGAAATGGGGCTGAAATTCTATTTCGGCGACTCCTCCGGTGACACCGAAAGAACGGCCGTCTACAAATCCGGGCTTGGCACAAAAACCCTGGTGTTTGAATACGACATAAGCACCGACGACGAGGACAGAAACGGCATCAAGCTGGCCTCCAATTCCCTGGTCAATGTCAGCGAAACCACCAACAAACTGACGAAAGTCGGCACCTCCACCCTGGCCGCCACCAATGTCAGCGGCAAATTCGCCAACGACAAACGCATTGGCGACAGCGCCACATCCGGGCAGGACGACGAACTTGAAACCATCCGCGTCAGCACCCTCGCCCCGCCCGATCTGGAAAGCGCCACCTTTATCAACGCCACTGAATTCAACACCGCCACCGGCAAAGTCACCATCCGGGTGGAAAAACCTTCTTCAGGCGCCGAAGGCATTGCCAAATATCTGGTGCAGCTTATTGACGTGAACGCCGGCAACACTGTCTATACCAGCAACACCCCCGCCAATGTGGATACCGGTTCAAACAACATCTTTGCCGACCCGGAAGCCAACGGACTGGATGTCAAACTGGAAATACCCAGCGCCATGGAAACCACCCAGTGCGACCCCATCCGCGCCAAAGTATGGGCGGTAAGCGCCGGCGGCTTGATCAGCAGCGGCGCAGTCGACACCACCGCCCGCTCAGTCGTGAACGGCAAACAAAACGTCTTTTTCAACAACACGCGACCAACTCTCAATACGCAGTCGGCGAGCGGCGACGCCACCGAGGACAGCTTCAGCGATGTCGATCAGCTCCCCACCCTGACGGCGCCCCAAACCACCGCCGGTTGTGCGGGAGACACCTCGGAGGTGTTGTTCAACATCAGCTACGTTGACGACACAGGCGACACCCAATACCTGCTGCCCGAAGACTACGAAGCCTCGGACAATGCCACCCATTACGCCATGACCTCCAACTACGACTCATTGGCCGCCGATGTAGTGGACGATCTGGTTCCCTTCCGCGAATACACCACCACCTTCGTCGCCCGCGATTCTTCAGGGCTGGATAGTTCGACTGACTCGCATAGCTGGACAGCCTTTAACATCGACCTTCCGTTACATTACGACGCCTCACGTGATGTCGAGGAATCAGGCGGCACTGTCACAAAATGGAAAAACATCGGCAGCGGCGTTTCACGTGTGGGTGCGGCTACCAGCGAAGATGCGGCCGCCTTCGACCTCACCCCAATCATCAGCGGCGCACACAACCACTACGCTAATGTCGCCCCGGACTACAGCGCCGGGGCGATAGTGTTCCCTGCCTCCAACAGCGAGCGCGCCAACCTGCGCTTCGATCTGGACAGCAATGCGGCGGACGGCGACAGCGCCAACCACCGCCATATTCCGGTGGCTGATGGGCAAACCGGCTACACCTACTTCTCCTTGCTTAGTTTGCCGGATTTGGGAGTTGCCAGTGGCGCAGACCTTGCGGATGGCTTCGACGCCAGTGATGACAGAATCACCCAGATTGGTTTTTATCTGGGCAGCGGCAAATACGCCGGAGATCACAGCTACGACAACCTCGAGAGTGTGAACGACTCGGGTTTGTTCGGCCTGGTTAACAAGGCCAAACTCGCCGATGCGGTGACAGACGCCAATAACACCAATACCTATACCCACGCCAACGCCGAAGCGCGATTGGGGACCAGCACCGTTCTTGTATATCAACTCCATCAACAAGGTACGACGAACAAGTTCGCACTCTGCCGCTATGCCGGACTGCGCCTGCTTGATGATTCCGATTGCGCCACTGATTACCGCCTGACTATCGATACCCTTGACGACGCCGGTTTCGACAAGTTCTATCTCGGCGCGGCCGCCACCTCGGCTGACGGCACCCGTGGAAGTGTGAACCTGCTTGGATCCAACGCCCACAACCTCAAGCTCTACCAGCTTGGCCTCTACAACCGCATCCTGGGTGACAACGCGCGCGAAAAACTTACCAAACACCTGGCGCAAAGCAGACAAATACCACTTATCCTGGTTAACGACGCTGGCAACAACCGGCAACTGGATATCGAACTCTTTCAGGGCAATACCAAGGTTGGCAACCAGCTTCCGATTGGCTCAAGCGCGCATGGGTTGACCTGCTTCGAAGGCGCGGACAGCACCGCCGATATCGACTTCCCCACCATGGTGTTGAACAACATTCCCACCCTGACGGAATTGGACGATCCAAAGGTGCATATCCTGATAGAGCAAAGCCTGGCGGGCGACAAAGCCGGGCCTTATACCTATTTGCATCTGGTGAATCTCGATTATCCCTCCGGCTCCTCCGCCAGCCTGATTGGCAGCAACAATGGCAGCGGAACGTTCACCCTTGACTTCAATGGCGTGACGGTAAGCGCAGCGCAAACGGTCGAAGCCTTTTCCGGTTTATGCCATCAATACGATAACGAATACCGCTTTGTCGCCTATGTGACAGACGGCGATATAACCAAGCCGGCTACCGCGCAAAGTATCGCGGATTTTGAATCCGGTTATAATGATTCAATCCAGTACAAAACCATCCATACTAGAAACCAACAATACACCTTGGATAATATCTTCCCTCCCAAGGTTGGCTTTTCTGTTCGCAAACTCTTCAACGACTATGCCGGCCCGGCCATTAATGTTATGCGTGATTCGGACGATACCACTATGGATATAGGTTTTTCGGGACTGAATCTTGATACAGAACAGTTGCTTGATTTTGTTACCGAACACTCCTCCGATGGAAATGGCTATGTTCTCACCTGGTACGATCAAAGCGGTAACGACTATAATGTGGTCAGAAGCAACACCACCTATAACCGTACGCCGAAGATAGTACACGAAGGCGAGGTGATAACCAGGAACAACCGCCCGGCCATACGATTCGACCACGCCCATGCCGGACATACCATGATGCAGGCGAATCATTTTGTTATCAACACCAAATATCTCTCTTATGTTGCGACGGTGCATTTTGATCAATCACGCCCCAACAGTGGAAACTATAACATGCGATTTCTAAAACTTGAGAATGGCGGCTATGGTTTTTCGAATGGCGCACTAGACAATAATATTGGAGGCTGGGCATCACACAGATTTCCAATCAGGTGCCACTTTCCCTACTTCTCTGAGGCGCTGGAGACAATAAACGACGACAATAGAGACATTGCCGATACGAATGTGTTGTTGAAATATGTCGGCTCTACGGAAAAAGTGCAAGTCAAGGCTTATTACCGCGAGATACAAATAGACGGAGATATAGAGCCTGCTATTGATACCGACGAATTGAACTGTTCCTTCGACTCTGCCCAACTGTTGCTTGGCCATGACCCAGCCTACAGTGTAATGTACTTGAGAGGACATATACAGGAGCTTGTATTCTTCGACGAAAGCAAACCAGCGTTGGTTGACCTGGTGCAGGAAAATGTCAACGACTATTTCCAAATTTATCAGACATCCAAGTAACTTCTTTCAGGAAGCAGCCATGCGATTTACCCGTTACATTCTTTTCCTCGTTGCATTGGGTCTGCTCGCCTCCTGTGAGGTAGGTCGGGTTGCCCCCAACGCCGGCGATCTTTCCAAGGCTCAGGACAGCGACAACCTGGTGACGGACGACGAGTTCGCCCCCCGCGTGGTTAATATCACCCCCTTTCAATACTGCACCCTCTCCGAAGAAAGCGGCGTGGTCAACGAAAAAAGCGACTGCGACGATTACGACAAGGTAAACACCAGAACCTACTTCAACCGCTCCGGGCTACGCTTCCTGTTCGAGTTCAACAAGCCGGTGCATTTCACCTCCGCCACCCAGGGGCAGCTGCAACTGCTCAACGCCGAGTTTGCCGAAGGCGGGTCCGAGGGCTTCAAGTTCCAGCCGGTGGAAGTGGTGGAGTCGACCGGTTCAGACGGCGAAAAACAACTTGGCTTCGAGGAAGTGGTCAACCCGGAAGAGGGCGGTAAATACCGCTACTACACCACCAAACAGTATGTCGGCGCAATCAAGCCGGTCAAACCCCAGGACAGCGTCGACGACCAGGGAACCTTCACCATTGGCTTCCCCGCCAACCTGGTCTACGACACCAACCCCAACGGCAAGAAGATCTACAACACCGCCGGCAACCGCACCTTCAACTACGACAATGTGCCGCCCAAGCCAAAACTGACCTTCAGCATAAGCGAGATGAACGGCAGCGCCCCTGTCATGTCTTCCAGCGCCGACGATCTGGAAGGGCGCGGACTGGACTTCTCCACCTTCAAACTCACCCTTGAATGGGGCGAAACTGTCACCCCCGTCACCAACATCAACAAGCAGCTCGAAAGCAACGACCGAATCGACGATAACGACAGTTCCAGGCTGTTCGAGGTCGTCTGCCGCAACTGTACAGACGGCACGCCCTATGCGGCGGGCAGGGCGGTTGGTTCTGACTCGCTCAACAACCCCACCAGCGGCGTGCGCTCCGCCGGCTCCAACGCCCCCACCAACAGCGAATACCACTTCACCTTTATCGAGGACGACCGCACCGGCGATCTGCTGCGCAAACTCACCACCGCCACCCGTGTCACATTACGCGTCAACCCCCGGCGTTTCGCCGACCTGGCGGGCAATGTCAGCACCACAATCGTCGATCATGTGCTGGAAGTCGACAACACCCGCCCATCGGTCAACTTCATCAACCTTTCCACCAGCGGTGAACGCGAGGCTTCCAACAATCGTATCCTTGGCATAGGGGATACGGTTGATCTGAATGTTGAGTTTTATGGTGAGAAAGTAACCATACCGGATTACGACGAATACGCTATTGAGCTCATCCTGGGCGGCAACGACCGGCTTAAGGCCAAGCTGATCCCGGATCAGCAGGAACTGCGCGGCGAATACCGCAGCACCTGGCAATTCCGCTACACCGTATCCGAAGGCGACGGCGCCAACTCCGTGGGAGTGAACGCGGTAGGGGAGAACGAACTGGATATTCCCGGCCAGCAGTACTCGGGCGACAACACCAAATCCGACGGTTCTGTTGAAAGCAACTGGGAAAGTGATTTTTCCCTCCTGCTCAGCGCCACCAGCAATCAGGCCTACGACAGGGTGCTTTGGCCGATTGATGAATTCACCAACAACTCCCTCTACGACGGCACCAACGACCGCAACCAGACGCTCTTTCGCGAAGACAGCGGTCGGAAGCTCAACAACCTGCATGTGGACGGCGTACGTCCCGCCGTGGTCGCCGACAGCATAGACAACCTCAGCCAGCTCCTGTCGGGCAGCGACCAGTCAATCGGCAAGCTCACCACCACGGTTTCACGCGGCGGGCGTCTGGTCATCGCCATTCCCTTCAGCGAAACCCTGCGCAACTCGCTCGCCACCGGCGGCATCAACTTCGCCTCCATGGGAACCTCCAACCCCCTGCGCAATGCCAGCGTTGCGGTAACCTACTGCTCCAATGTCGCCGTGGACGCGAATGACTGCCAGAAGGTGGAAAGCCACACCTTCAACTACAGCCAGACCATGACGCAAAAAGCGCGCGAAACCGCCGCGCTTTCCCCCTTCCGCTATCGCACCCTGGTGTTCGCGCGCGAGATCACTACATCCCTCAGCGGCGTGCGCAGCCTGATAGTGGGCAACCTCACCTATGCAAGCGACAGCGACACCCTGCCGATCAGCGATTTCAACGATCACGCCGGCAACTCCTTCGACAGCGAGGACACCGTCACCACCAGTTCGAGCCAGGGGCTGAAAATCAGGGAAGAGAACAGCGATACCGACGGGGTGGTGGTGAATATCGGCATAGAAGGCGGAACTTTCGCCATCACAGATATCAACCTGATCGATCGCAACTCCCAGGGGCAGAACATCAGCGTGCCGGATGGTTCAACCACAACCTACAGCTACAACCAGGCGAAACGCGCCCTTTATATCGAGGCGGTGGCCAACCGGGATTTTCTACGCAATCCGGTTGGAGACGACGGGCAACTGGTCATAGGCATCGACGACCCGAACGGCAACAAGGTGGAACTGGCTTCCAGCAGCGTCAGCATCAAACTGGGCACGGACAACAATCCGGTGCGCAACACTCTGCTGTTTTATTTCGACCTGAGCAGCGACAACTACAGCGACTACAACGGCATCACCTTCGAGCGTTTTGTACAAAACGACGAGGATAAGTTTAAAGACGAATTGAGCATAGCGCTGAGCAGCGATCTTTCCGGCGCCTCAATCAGCCCGGTGTTCACCAGCCGCATCGAGATAGACACGGATCCGCCCAACTGCAACAGCATTTACATTACCGACAAGGCGAACGGCGACGCGCCTTCCGGCTTGGTCAGGTTCGGCACAATCCCAGCCTACTCAGACACCCTCTACCTGGCGATCGACTGTGACCAGGATCTTGTTTATCACCACTACGACGACGACCCCTACAGCGATGTCAAGCCCTTCATGCCCGTCAGCTTCGACACGCTCGATTTCATCATGGAATACGACCGCGTGGTTGCCGCTACCGATATCCTGCTGTTCAACTTCAAAGTGCGTCCCGGTCTGCCCGGCAGCGGCGTTATGCACATGGGCGCCAACGGCATTAAAACCGCCAACTGGCATGTGGTCAACGGCTCGCGGGTCGGCGACCTGCCGAGCGACCACCAGTTTCTCACCGACGCCGCCGACAACCCGCTCGACTTGAACAGCCTTACCCTGATTGACAACAAATACCTGCTCCAGCGCAACATAGTGCAAACAGGCGGCGCTTCGAATACCGACATACTGGTCGACACCCGTCCCTACGCGATCGAAATCAGGTGGCCCGTCCCTTCCACCGACCTGTCGCCCGATTATTTCCAGGCTGATGGCGCCACCTGGATAAGCGGCAGTTCGCCCACCAACCGCCTGGGCTTCGCGGTGCGCTATGGTTACTACCTCGACGACGTCACCAAGGATTCAGCCATCTCCCTGCCGGTGCAGGCGGATGTTTCCGGCGACTATCAGCAACCGGATGACACCGCCATTTTTGGATTCACTCCGGAAAGCGCGGAGGGCGCTTGGGTCAACTATAGCGGCAGGCTCGCAAACGACGGAAGCATCGCCGATGTCACCATCGATCATATCTCGAGCACATTGACCGACTACACCACCGACAGCGCACCCTTCGAGAGCCACAATGTCACCGTAGTCAACGCCAACGGCGAGGCGCTCGACCAGCCGGTTATTGTCAACTCACCCGTCAACCCGTCATTGCTTTACCTGCCGGAAGGCTACGGCGCATCGGTATCGGTGAGCGCCAACACCTCCTTCCCCAGCCTCAAGGCGAGCAACACCAGCCCGCAACTCGATTCGGTTGATGTCTATGTTGATCTCACCGGCGATGGCGCTTCCTACCATAAACTCGACACCGGTTCTCACAACGGCGAAACCTACTTTGGCGATATCTACCTGCTGGCGAGGTTCAACAAATCCATGAGCGAAGAGGACACGGGCGAAATTTATCCGCATCTGTTTACTACTGACGATATGGATGACGACCACACGGTCGACGCGGAAGACCTGATCGCGCGCAAAAAGTCCGACCTCACCGGCAATATCCAGACACTCGTCAACGGCATGTCCAATCCCGAACAACTGCTGGTTTATGTCTTTTCCTACGCCAGGGAAAAATACAAGGGTAAAGGAC
>Ga0209562_1000049_pt1 | contig 63919 bp, 49 predicted proteins | sample WorMetvacBELIZE2_FD_187399 | JGI IMG/M metagenome (GOLD analysis project Ga0209562, IMG submission 187399) | Marine gutless worms symbiont microbial communities from Max Planck institute for Marine Microbiology, Germany - Olavius vacuus BELIZE.2... | ecosystem: Host-associated > Annelida >... | reverse complement strand
ATGGCTAAGATTTGCAGCGGGTTGGCAAAATAGTAACCAGGGTGATAAAAAAGAACCTCCCCTAGACGTCCACCGACAATGACGCCGACCATGCCGTAGAACAAAAAGTCTTCAAGATGTTGCTTCTGCCAGTGGGAGTATGGGTAATAGACGCCACGCCTTGCAATCAGCCAGCGTCCCAGCAACAAAAACTGCCCAAATGCGAGCAAGTACATTAATCCGTACCAGCGCAAGGCAATAGGGCCAATGCTGAGGGCGACCGGGTCGAATTGTGGGTGTACCAGCATTTTGTTGAATCTTCAAAAATTAACTTGTACAGTTTCTCGAGGTGGCTTTTTTGCGTTATGGGAGATATTCCCAGCAACAAGCCTGTAGGACTTAAGTACAATGGTATTGGCAGGGGTCGAGGTATAGAATAACACCCCGATTCTAATACACACTTTTAGCAGAGTCCGGCAAAACGAGCATTCGAGTTGGTAACCAAGAGAAAAAAAAATACAGCGAAAAATAAAGCGCGCAAGGCAAGTGAGAGCCGAACAAGTGTAGTAAATGCACAAGCCAGGCAGCAATCACAGTTGCCGCCGACTGATGGTCTCTTGGATTTACGTCGCCGCATTGCCGAATTTCCTCCTGGGCAAGCTGATATTAGTGTCTACATACAACTGTTTGAGACGCTTGCTAAACAAGGGCGCACCGAAGAGGCTATACAACCGCTCGAAAAGCTGGTGGTTAACGAGCCGAAAAATGCCCAAGCCCAGTATTTGCTAGCGAGTTCACTTTGCGAGGCAGGCGAATACCTCAAGGCTCGCGCAGCTTGCAAGCTAGCGATTAAATTGGAAACGGGCGAGTCGGTCGATATGCTTTACGCTCTCAGCAATATTTGTTTAAGGCTGGTTAGCTATTGCAAACCGGTAAAACCGGAGTGGATAAAGGAATGTGCTGACGCCGCAGAGCGCGTGGTTGAGCTTGTCCCAAGTCATAGAGCTGCCTGGAATGTTCTCAGTGTTTTATATGCCAGTTATGCGATGTGGGAAAAGCGTAACAGGATGGTTCCACAAATCAAGCAAATGCTGGCCATTGGTCAGGAATTTATCTGTTTCCCGTTCTACGAATTATGCTGTGACGCCTATAGTCGCGCCGAATACATGCAAATGGGCTTTTATGCGGCACTTTGTGAGTTTTATGATGCCCTTGCCAAGCCGCCAATGGTCGGAGTGCGGCAGACACTGAAACGTAAGCATAAACTATTGCGCATTGGATTTCTTTCGGCTGATCTGCGCGAGCATCCTATGTCCTTCTTAATCAGTGGATTATTGGAAAGGCTGCACGAGCGTGGCAAGGTTGCGGTGTACCTGTACGCACTGAATCACAACGAGGGAGAGATGCGTAAGCGCTTGAAAAAAGGCGCTTGCAGCAAATTTACGGTGGTGCAGGAAATGAGCGATGAGGATGCAGCTAAGTGTATCGCTGCTGACGAGATTGACATTCTCTTCGACCTGATGGGGTATACCAACAAAGCAAGGCTTTATATTGTTGCCAGACGACCGGCACCCATGATCATTAATTGGATTGGTTATCCCGGCTCTATTGGTCATGCGCGCATGGCGGATTATATTCTTGGCGACGCTATTGTTACGCCGTTTGAACATGCTGGTGAATACAGCGAAAGCATCATTCAGCTGCCGTATTGCTACATGCCCTTCGACGACAAGTGCCAACGGGGGCCATGTCCGACGAGAAAGGAAGCAGGCCTGCCGGTTGACGAGAATATTGTCGTGCTTGGCAACTTCGCCCAGGTGATTCGCGTCACAGATAAGCGTTTCGATACCTGGTGCAAGATTATGCACGCTGTCCCGAATAGTATTTTGTGGCTTTTGGAATGTAATCCCACGGCCAGTGAAAATGTGCGGCGCGAGTTTGCCGACCGTGGTTTGCCACAATCGAGATTGATTTTTGCTCCAAGTGTGCAACATGGAGAGCATATGAATCGTATTGGGCTGATCGATTTGGCGCTAGATACATTCCCTTATACATCTCATACCACTGCAATGGATATGTTGTGGGCCGGAGTGCCACTGTTGACCCGTCTTGGGGATCACTTCAGCAGCAGAGTGGCTGCAAGTATTCTGTATAACTGCGGTCTTGGTGATCTGATCACAACCAGCGAGAAGGAGTATCTGACGAAGGTCATAGCGCTGGCCAGTGATCGGGAGAAGCTAAAGTCATTGCGCGAAAGAGTCGGCAGACAGATAAAGTCGACACCGTTGTTTGATACAACTGGCTTCGCTTGCGATATGGAAAAGATGCTTCATGCAGTTTTCAAATTCCACATGTCAGGTAACAAGCAGGCCATCAGAATTAAGGCTGATCCGGAGCGTAACTATCCGGGGTTGCTTGATAGAACAGGGATTCCGCAATGCTTGTTGTCTGCCAACGTTAACGGCGCTTCAGCTGAAACCGGCAAACTGTTTGATCAGGCGCACGCCGCATGGTTAAACAACGATTTAAAGGTGGCGGAACATGGGTTTCGCCTGGTGTTAGACGATATGCCGACGCACCGTTATGCGCTTAATCTGTTGGGGATGTTGCTTGCTAAAACAAAGCGTTGCCGAGAGGCTATACCCTTGCTACGACGTGCGATAGGGTTGTACGAAGAAGCATCGACACTATCAAATCTAGGTGCGGCGTTGGCAGCGGAGCAGGCATTCTCTGAGGCGACGGTACATTATAAAAGGGCTGTGGAACTGGAACCGAAGCACGCCGGAGCCTGGTGTAACCTCGGCAATCATCTGCTGCGCATGAATGATATCGAGGGTGCAGAAAAGGCCTATCGCACGGCTCTGAAGCTGAAGGCGGATTTTATAGATGCCATCTTTAACCTGATGGTCCTGCTCGACAGAAACAAGCGATACTCTGAAGCTATAGAACAAGGTGAAAAGCTGTTGCAAATTGAGCCGGATAATTCGCGTTGTCGTACCTTGCTGCTTAATATGCGACGCACAATGTGTGACTGGCGGGGCTATGCCGAAGCAGAAGCTATATGGACACAAGATCTTGCCAAGCTAGATGCCGAGCTCCCGTTTTATCTACTGCACAATCACCGAATCACGCGTGCTGAGATAAATCGTCTTACACATGGCCATGTGCAAGAGGGTCTTTCGCACTTGCTGGCATTGCCTCCCTTACATGCTGCGCCGCGAGTAGAGGATGGTCGGCAATTGCGGGTTGGCATGTTGTCGGCTGATTTTGGTGAACACCCGGTTGGTCGTTTGCTGGTTTGGGTGTTAAAAGAGTTACGCACGCTGGATAGCTGCGAAATAATCCTCTATGAGTTGGCGGAGCGCCGGGACGAGATTAACCGACAATTACGTGCCAACTGCCATCGCTATGTAGATCTAAAAACGTACAAGGATAAGATCGTAGCGCAATTAATTGCCGATGATCGGGTTGATATTTTAATTGACCTGATGGGCTTCACGCGCAATTCGAAAAACGGGGTTATGGCCTATCGTCCTGCTCCCGTACAGGTGAACTGGATAGGTTATGCTGGTACCTTGGGCGATCCGCGTCTGGCTGACTATGTCGTCGGCGACCGGGTTGTAACGCCACTCGAGCACGGTGCAGACTACAGCGAGACGCTGGCTTTAATGCCGCACTGTTATTTACCGGTCTCGCTGTACGAGGCCGAAGATAATTTATCGCCTCCTGATCGTGCATCAGAAGGGCTGCCTTCAGAAGGGCTGGTGCTTTGCTGTATGAACCAGCCAGTTAAAATTAATCCACGCATGTTTGGCTTGTGGTGTGATCTGCTAAAGGAGTTGCCCGATAGCGTAATATGGTTATCTCACAAGAATGATGATGAAATATGCGACAACCTGCGCAAGGAAGCTGTAGCGCGTGGGGTAGAGTCTGAACGGTTAATCTTTGCCCGTTGGTGCGAAACACAGGCCGAGCACCATGCGCGCCTGAGACTGGCCGATTTTGCTCTTGACACTTATCCTTATAACTCGCACTCGACGGCAGCCGATGCGCTGTTGGCTGGAATACCCATTGTGACGCTTATGGGAGAAGCCTTCGCCAGCCGGGTTGCTGCCAGCCTGTTACACGTTATTGGATTGCCGGAGCTGGTTGCCCGCAGTGATGAGGAATACTATCAACTAGCGCTTAATCTGGCGCAAAACCGTGAGCGTTTAAAATCTTTACGCAGCAGAATTGGCGAATTGCGGCATACATCGCCGCTATTTGATATGCGGCTTTTTGCGCGCGATTTTAATCGCTTGTTGCATCGTATGTACGAAAACCACACTAGGGGGATCAAGTCGCCAATTGTGCTGGTCCATGAGGATGAGGACCACGAGGCCTCCGGTGAGCAGCCTTCAATTAATAAGGATAGCGTAAGCGTACCAGCTCCAGGTAGCGGGACGCAAAGCGAACTACTTGCGGCGGCAAGTGATTTGCAGCAGGGCCGGTACGCTGAGGCTGAGGCGAGCATGCGAGAGGTGCTTGAAAGGCAAGCAAACAATTTTGATGCGCTTAATATCTTGGCGATAAGCCTGTTGGGGCAAGGTAATAAGCGGGAGGCAGAAGCGAGACTGCGTCAGGCCCTGGATATACGCGAGGAAAAACAAACGCTTTCCAATCTGGCTGTACTGCTGAAGGATAGTGGACGCTTTGAGGAATCAATAGCTTGTCATTTGCGTATCCTGGATCTGTACCCTGACGATGTTGAAATAATCATGCGAGTGGTTGTTATGCTCAACAGTGAGCAACGCTATGCCAGGTTAGCGAACATACTGCATAAGGTCGTGCAAGATGCCAGAGCAGAGAATAAAACTGCCCTGCTGGTGGAATATGGGTGTGCGCTTTTCAGGTTGCGTCGTACGCAAGAGGCAGAAAAGGCGTTTCGTGAGGCACTGCAATGCGCTACCGGAAAAGAAGAAGAAAAGCGTGCCCGTGAATGGCTGGCCGACACTTTGGTCTTTGCAGCCAGGATGAATGAAGCATTGCCAGAATTTGAGAAACTTCTGGCCGATGACCCGGAGAATAGTTCGTGGATTCATAAGGTAGCGATAATACGTCGCCACCTGTGTGACTGGCGTGATCCTGAATCACTGTCACGCTACGACGCCTGGCAACGCGAGCACTACCTGGAAAAAGAAGGAAGCGGCAAGATTGGGCCGTGGAGCTTTAACTTTTCACCCAATTTCAATAGAAAAGACTTGTTAAGCGCCAACGCAAAATATGCCAAATTCATCATGCGGGATTTCGCAGACAAGTCGCCACAGTTAGGGCGGATTGCAAAAAAGCACGCCAAACTGCGGGTCGGAATGGTTTCCTTTGACCTTGGGCAACACCCCGTAGGTTATATTCTTGACGGCCACTTGCGAGAGCTGGCCAAACACGGCGAGTGTGAAGTCTGGTTGTACGCTTTACGCCGCTTCGAGGCAGGCAGCATTGACGATATGGTGGGTCAGCGCTTGCGGATGCACAGTCACGCTTATGTTGATCTCGAAGGCTTGAACGACGTTGAAGCCGCCAGTCGCATTGCCGGTGATGAGCTTGATATTCTGGTTGACCTGGCCGGGCACACACGTGGCTCGCGTTGCGGCATCATGATGCGGCGTCCAGCACCGGTGCTGGTTAGCTGGCTAGGTTATGCTTGCACCCTGGGACATCGGCAACTGGCTGACTATTTGATTGGTGATGGTGTGGTGACTCCGTTGGAGCATGCTGCCGACTATAGCGAATCTCTGGCTTTAATGCCGCACTGTTTTTTGCCTGTTGTTAAATACGAAGGCACCAGCGACTCCCCAAATGCTAGCCGTGCAGGTCAAGGGTTGCCTCAGGATGCACTAGTGCTATGCTGCATGAGCCAGACGGTTAAAATTACACCACAAATATTTGATTTGTGGTGCGCAATAATGCGGGCTGTGCCAGACAGCGTGCTTTGGCTGGCTTATCTGAAAGAAGATGTGCTGGAAGCCAATTTGAGATACCAGGCGGTTGAGCGAGGAGTAAGCGCTGAACGCATAATATTTGCTCCCTGGTGCAAGACGTTGGAAGAGCACCAGGCGCGTTTGCATCTGGCTGATTTGGCGCTCGACACCTTTCCCTACAACGCGCACTCAACCGGAACTGACATGCTGTTGGCCGGAGTACCTATGGTGACGCGCAAGGGTGAGACTTTTGTAAGCCGTGTTGCAGCCAGCCTTTTGCAAACGCTGGGGATGCCCGAGTTGATCGCGCATAACGACGAGCAGTATCTGGGTCTGGCGGTAGAGCTGGCACAAAACCGGCAGCGACTGGGCGCTATGCGTCAGCGACTCGGAGAACTAAGACAAACTTCACCACTATTTGATTCGGCTCGCTTTGCGCGAGATTTTAGCCGCATGCTACATCGCATACGCGACAATCATGTCGCGGCAATACGTGGTCCTATAGTCTTGCCAACGCAAGAGCTGACGCCTGATATGCCGCCTCCACTGCCGTTTGACTTGCCGTCTGAAGTTGACTGGCCGATGGTTGAAGCGTTTAACAGCGATAACTCCGGGCATTGCGAACAACTGGGTGATCTTCTGCTCGGACAAAACATGCCTCAGGAGTCAGCTGCTGCCTATTTACGCGCAGCCAGCTTGAATCCTGACCAGAGCGGTGGCTCCTTGAGCCGCCTGGAAGGGTTTAACGCTCACTATGCAACCTGGCAACACCTCAACGAATACAAGGACCATTTGCAGGCTTTGGTCGCTGCCAATGTTCCAGCTAATTATTCGCTGCCAGTGTTACTGAATTTGCCGGATTATGATCGTTACCAACTGCTACACTTTGCGCGACTGCGTGCCTTGTACGAGTTTGCCGACTACTTGCATGCTCCAGCACTGGGTGACCAACATAGACGGAAGGCTAATAGCCCAATGCGTGTGGCATTTTTACTCGATATGAGCGCGCATGCAATTGTGCAGCGCCTGTTGTCGGTATTGCCCGGGCTACACCAGCGTGGCCGGGTGGCGGCCTGGGTTTATGCCTTTGGCGAGGCAGATGTTGAGTTGCAACAAAGTTTGGTGGCAAATTGCACGCGCTTTGTCCCTTTGGTTGGCGCCACGGCCACAAGTGCGGCGCAAATGATAGCCGATGATAATATCGATATTTTGGTTGACATGCTCGGCCATATGCAAGGTGCCAACTTACGGATTACCGCTCAGCGTCCGTCGCCGGTGCAAGTTAATTGGATGGGTTATTCGGGCAGCCTTGGTCACCCTCGCCTGGCGGATTACATTATCGGCGATCATATCCTGACGCCGCTAGAGTATGCAGACAGCTACAGCGAGAAGTTGGCATTAATGCCAAATTGCTTCCAACCCGAAAAATGGATGGAGTCACCAGGTCAGGCAATGAGCGTTACAGAAGCCGGGTTGCCTGCTAGCGCGGCTAACAAGCTGCTCCTCGCATGTGATTGCCGACCAGAGCGCATTAATCCGCAACGTTTTACTACCTGGTGCAAGCTGCTGCACGCCGTGCCTGATTCCATTTTGCTATTGCTTTCCAATAATGATGCCGCCAATACGCACATACGGGGCGAATTCGTAGCACATGGATTGGAAAGTTCGCGTTTGTTCTTTTTTCCTTACTTGCCGTGGCGGGAGCACTTGCGGCGACTTGCTGTTGTCGACCTGGGGCTGGATAGCTTTCCCCACAGCTCACATGCCGCTTGCGTTGATTTTATCCGGGCCGGGGTACCGCTGGTTACGCGTTCTGGCGAGAACCATGCCAGCCGCATCGCCGCCAGTCTGCTTATAACGGCTGGGCTTGCTGAATTGGTGACAGGTAGTGAAGAAGCTTATCTGCAAAAGCTGATTGCCCTGGCCTCAGATCGAGGTGAACTGGCCAAGTTACGTGCTCGAGTGCAAACGCAGGTGCAAGCTTCACCATTGTATGATATTGAAGGCTTCGGGCTTGATTTAGAGCGTATGTTTGGGCTTGTATGGCAAAACCATGCCCGGGGTTCTTTGCAAGCCATCAGTCTGCACCGTAGTGAGCCAGAACAACAAGCAGTAATATAGCGGCAAATAATGAACAGCTTGGACAAGCGGCGTAATGCTGGTAAGAAGCGTTGTGCCGTCGGCACAATAAAACCCTTCCGGACCAGGTCAAAAGGCAAGGCGAGCTGCCTAATGGCAAGCGTAGCGCAGGTTTCATCCAGTAGCGTTGAAAAAAAAGAGCGACCAGGGAGGCAGACGATGGAAACTTTGTATGCCGCCCAAGAGGCTGTTAATGCGCAAAACTATGCTGGGGCAGAGAGCTTGTTACGTGGCGTGTTGGAGCAGGATCCGGAAAACGTGCATGCTCTTAACATATTGGGCATAACGTTGTGGGCAAATGGGCGTAGCGCACAACTTGAAGAGGCGGTTACGGTGCTGCAAAAAGCGCTACACCTGGAAGAGAATGTGCAGACATTAGCTAACTTGGCGCGTGTGTTCGATGTGCAGGGAAAGGCGGAACAGAGTAAACCGCTGTACGAACGTATGATTGAGTTGCAACCCGAGGAGCCCGGCAATTATTTTAAGCTTGGTGAAATGCTAAGCAAAGCCAAGCATTTTACGGAAGCAGAGCAGGTTTACCGACGAGGCATATCGGCGGTAAATAATGCTGATAAACGGGCACGCCTTGCCTGCTATCTCGGCTGTGACCTGGTCGAACAACGCCGGATGGAAGAGGCCGAAAGCCTTTTTCAGGAATCTTTGCATATAACTACACAACAAGGCGGAGAGAGCAACCAAGCGAACAAGGGGTTGTTGCCCATCTTGTTACAAAACTTGGGCAGCCTGTATATGGAAATGCGGCGTCCCGAAGACGCTGCTCAAATGTTATCGCGCCTGGTCAATATCCCGCCACCACAGGGGTCGCATTTGTCAATGTATTCACGCTTGTGCCGCAGCATGTGTGCGTGGTCGGGGCTGGAGAAATATGAGTACGATTTGCTGAAGTATTGCCGCGGTGACCATAAGACAGGTAATGCAATGCCGTGGGGCATGATTGCTTCTCCTGTCTTTACTCGTGAAGATTTACGCCGTGCTGGATTTAGTCGCGTACAAGAGACATGTGCACAATTTATAGATAGACCACCACTGGTCGATTCTCCTGCGCGCCGGCAGGGCAGATTACGTGTTGGCTGGCTTTCTCCTGACATGCGTGAGCATGCTGTATCGTTGCTGACATTACGGGTGCTGCAACAGCTTGCCGAAAAAGGCGAAGTAGAGATTTTTTTGTATAGCACGCTGGATGTTCGCGACGATACCCAGCAGAAGTTACAGCGCTTGGCGAGCTCTTTTCGTTTTGTATCCAACGCTTCAGATGAGGTGGCAGCGAAGCAGATTGCCGAAGATCAGCTTGATATTCTGGTCGATCTGGGTGGGTTTACATACAGGGCGCGACCTTCAATTCTAGCTATGCGCCCCGCGCCAATAATCGTTAACTGGTTGGGTTACCCGGCGACATTGGGGCATCCAAGGATAGCTGATTATATTATTGGTGATTCGCTAGTGACGCCACTGGAACATGCAACTGACTACAGCGAAACCATCGCGCAGTTACCGCATTGCTACATGCCGGCCGATGAGCAAATGGTCGTAGCAAGGGCAGATGGGAAGGATCGTGCAAGTATGCACTTGCCGGCAAAAGGTGAAGGCGTGGTCTTTGGCAGCTTTAATCAGGCGATAAAAATCACTAGCCAGGTTTTCAGGCTTTGGTGCCGAATTCTCAAACAAACTCCAGGTAGCGTCCTTTGGTTGAAGGAGCATCTACCGGTAGTGCAACGCAACCTTTGCCAGGTGGCGCAAGCTGAGGGTGTGGTGGCGGAGCGTCTTGTTTTTGCACCGCGCGAGGCGCGTTTGGTTGATCACCGTTCTCGACTGCAACATATTGATCTAGCGCTGGATACGTTTCCTTATAACTCGCATGTTACCGGCCTGGATGCCCTCGGAGCAGGGGTGCCATTGCTGACCGTGTTGGGAGACACCTTTGCCGGTCGGGTAGCGGCAAGTCAATTGCAAACGTTGGGCCTGCCAGATTTGATTGCCAGAGATGAAGATGAATATTTGTCCCGTGCTCTGGAGTTGGCCCGTAATCCGCTACGCTTGCAAGAGCTGCGCGAAAAGGTCTGTGAGCTGACAAAAAACTCACCATTATTTGACAGTGAGCGCTTCGCACATGATTTGGTTGCCCTGTTCAGGCGCATGCAAGACGACTACCTTGCTGGAGTGCGGCAGCCAATCATCCAGTTGGGGTTGGATAAAGCATCTACCCATCGAAGTGCGCCGTCGCCGGAAATACAGCAACATGAAGAAGTGCTAAAGGTAGCTGAGCGTTCTCCGGAAGCGATCGTCTGGCTTGAGAAGGGCCTGGAAAAACAATTGGCAGGTGAGGGAGGGCAAGCGCTTTCCATATATCGTCAAGCTCTGGCAAACGGAGTGAAGGAAGCACATATTTACAACAATATGGCCGTTATCCTCTTCGGACAAGGCAAGGTAAATGAGGCGCAGCAGGCGGCAGAAAAAGCAGTAGAGTTGGCGCCAGACGACTACCGTCTGCGAGGCAATTATGCCAGGCTGCTGCGTGACGACAAACAATATGCTGGCGCTATCGAACAATATTACCTGTTAATAGAGCAATGGCTAGCCGGACGTATTTGCGATGGTACAGGTCAACCCATGCAATCCGCGGATGCGAGCGACGCTATATGGAGGTGTATATATTTCGCGGGCTTACTGGCGGACTGGCAGAAACAGAAGCAACTATTGCCATGGGTGCATGACTTTATCCGGCGTCAATCGTCACTGAGAGCAGGCCCCTGGACGCTGGTTAGCCTGCCGGAAATTACACGTGCCGAGCTACGTGAGGCGGCGAGGCTATACGCCGAAGAGCAATGGTCAGACTTGTTGCGCTCCACTCCTCTGAGCAGTCGACGGAAAAGAAAAAACGAAAACGCGCCTTTGAGGGTCGGTTTGTTGACGGCTGACTTTTATGATCATGCTACGATGTATTTGTTGATCGGCGTACTGGAATCTCTTTACCAGAACGGCGAATTGTATTTGATAGCCTATGTACTGAATTCAGAGGATGACGCCTGGACGCAACGCGCCAGAGCCGCTTGTCACCAGTGGCGATCGCTGGTTGAGTTTTCCGATCAGCATGCAGCTTGGCAGATTGCCGCTGATGAAGTCGATATATTGCTTGACCTGAAAGGTTATACCAAAAATGCGCGCGGCGGTATTCTTGCTCGTCGCCCGGCGCCTTTGCTTGTTAATTGGCTGGGGTTTCCGGGCAGCATGGGACACCCACGCATGGCTGATTACATCATTGGCGACCCGGTCGTTACGCCGCTTGATCACGCCGATGGCTATAGCGAAACGCTGGCTATGTTGCCACATTGTTATCAGCCGAACGACAATAGACGCAAAGTTGGCGAGCCGACTACACGCGCTGCCTTGGGTTTGCCGGACGATGCTTTTATCTTCTGTTGTTTTAACCGTTATTACAAGTTCACCCAGCAATGGTTCGATTTGTGGTGTGAGTTGTTGGTGGAGGTGCCGGGCAGCGTTTTGTGGATGCTCAAAGGCGAGGAGCTAGCTATGCAAAGGCTGCGGCAAAGAGCGGCCAGGCTTGGTGTGGCCCCGGAGAGGTTGGTGTTTTCACGCAAGATTAATCCTCCCGAACACTTGGCTCGTCTGTCGCTGGCCGATCTGGCTCTTGATACCAAAGAGTGTAATTCTCATACTACAGCTAGCGATGCTTTATGGTCCGGAGTTCCAATTCTGACCTGTATGGGGGAAACATTTGCCAGCCGCGTTGCAGCCAGCTTGTTACATTCTATAGGCCTGCCAGAGCTGGTGACTCACACGCCGCAAGAGTACCGTGATAAAGCCTTGCAATTGGCGCGCTCTGCACGACAACTAGAAGAGCTGCGCGCCAGGCTGCAACGGCAAAAAACAACGGCACTATTGTTTAACAGCGATGCCTTTGCTACTGACTTGACACTTTTACTGAAACGTATGTGGCATGACCATGTTGACGGTAAGCGCTTGCCAATTGTTATCGATACGCAGACCGACGCCGGTACTGGCAACGTGCAACATGAAGCAAGTGATGTTATTCAACAGATGCTGCAACAGGCGCGGCAGCTACGCCGTGCTGATAAGTTATCAGAAGCAGAGGCGCTTTGCCGCCAAATTCTGTCAGGTGATGCTAACTGCGCACCAGCCAGCCACATGCTGGGACGTGTTTTGCAACAAGGTGGTAAATATCAACAAGCAGAGGAAGTTTTCCGCCAGTCGTTGCGGTTGCGACCGGACGAGCACGTTGAGTACGACAATTTGGCTATTTTACTGCTACAGCAGAAGCGTTTTGCTGAGGCAGAAACTTTATTTGCCAGGTCGCTGCGCATGAACCCCGATAACCATCGTATGCTCAGCAACATGGCGTTGGTGTTGTCATCGTTGGGACGTATGGAGGAATCGCTCGAGCTAGCCAGGAAAGCTCACGAACTGGCGCCGTATGATCTTGATATATGCAGTGGTTTGGCCAATCGACTGCTGAATTTCTCTCATAACTCTGATCGCGTCACCGAGGCCGAGGAACTATACAAGAGCGTAATAAAGAATAGACCGCATGATACTGAAGCATTGAGCAACCTTACCGTATTGTATAAACGTCAAAATCGTCTGAACGAATTGGAGGATATTTGCCATAGGCTACTTGCGCTGCAACCGGATAATCTAGGCGCTATATTGAACATGGCGAAGTGCCTGGAAGAAAATGGCGAACAGCGACGAGCGCTACAGTGGTACGACCGGGCGCTGGCAGAGGGGAATAAAAGAAACATGCAGGGCTCCTCTGAGTTTGGCAAGGTCCTGGAAAGCAAGATGACTGCACAACGAAAGATAGCGTGGTGGGAAGGGCTAGACGACTTGATCAAGCAATGCAAAGAGCATTTATCGTACAACCAACCCAGCGGCATGGTCCCTTTCGCGCTGTTAAGCGCGGAAGGCTTTGATCGCAAAGAGCTTAAGCAGGCTGCAAGCCGTTACGTAGAGTATCGCTATGCTCCTTTGTTGAATGAGCCCCCTTTGGTAGAACCTGGCCTGTCTCGTTCGTTGTCTGATCGTCCGCTACGCATTGGTTACCTATCAGCCGACTGGCATTTCCACCCGGTATCATATGTTCTGGCAGGAGTACTCGAAGCCCAGCACAAAGCTGGGGAGGTTGATGTACTGCTCTATGGGGTCCACGACAATGAGGATGATATGCGAAGGCGCGTGGTAAAATCCTGCCAGCGCTATACTTGCCTGGCATACATGACAGAACAGGCGGCGGCGGCCAGAATAGCAGATGATGAGGTTGATATTCTGGTAGGTCTTATGGGGTTTACCAGAAACTCTCGCCACATGATCCAAGCCTATCGTCCTGCACCGGTACTGGTTAATTGGCTTGGTTATCCGGGCACCATGGGGAATTCGAGGCTGGCGGACTATATTATTGGCGACCCGGTGGCAACGCCACTTGAACACGCTGATGGCTACAGCGAAAAACTTGCCTTGATGCCCTGGTGCGCGTTGCCACACGATAATCAGAGGATAGCGTCTGCTATCCCATCTCGTAGCAGCGCCGGGTTGCCGGAACGAGGCTTTGTTTTTTGTAACTTTAATCAGCCGGCGAAAATGGATCGTAATCGTTTTCGCTTGTGGTGCAGGTTGCTTAAGGAGGTGCCAAATAGCGTGTTATGGTTGCTCAACAAGGATCAGTATTCTATGGGGATTATGAAAGCTGAGGCCCAGTTCAACGGAGTCGATGATAAACGTATTATTCACGCTGAATACGTGCCGGATATTGCCGAACATTTAGCGCGACTGCAATTGGCAGATCTGGCGCTCGATACATTTCCTTATAATTCACATGTGACGGCCAATGATGCCCTGTGGATGGGCGTGCCATTGGTGACCCGCTGCGGCGATACATTTCCAGGTCGAGTTGCGGCCAGTTTATTGCATGTTCTTAACTTGCAAGAGCTGGTTGCTCAAGATGACGACGAATACTTCAATACTGCCTTGTCGCTGGCGCGGCAGCCAGATCGATTAAAATACCTACGCAAAAAACTTGTAGCTCAACGCGACCAGTCCCCCCTATTTGATACGGAGCGTTTTGCCAAAGATCTGACACGTCTATTGCAACGCATATGGCGTGACCGACAAGGTAGCAAACACGAATCATTTGCGCTGACTGCAAGCTAGGATAGCGTGTGATTATTGTTACACTGGATACGATTCTGCACGTGTCCCGTTAGTTGCTGCAACCACACCTGCAACCTGACTGGTGGAGTTTGTTTATGTCTGAGCAAGAAAATGATTTGCGCTCGGTTGATTACGTGTACCACTACACCCCAATGCTTAATCCAGCGCTTGCGAATTTGTTGTTACCCACGGCCGGGATGGAACCACCCCAGATGAATAACGCCTGTGAATTGGGCTTTGGACAGGGTGTTTCTATTTGTGTGCACGCTGCAGGCTCGCTAACCACTTGGCACGGTACTGACTTTAACCAACAGCACGTGAGTTTTGCACAGGATATGGCGAGAGCGTCCGGTATTGATATACGCGTTTATGGACAGTCCTTCGCCGAATTCTGTGCGCGTACCGATTTGCCTGATTTTGATTATATCTGCATGCATGGAGTGTGGACCTGGATTGACGATGCAGCACGCAGCCAGATAGTCGATTTTGTCAGACGCAAGTTGAAACCAGGTGGAGTATTTTATGTTAGCTACAACGTGCAGGCCGGTTGGGGAGCATTTATGCCCTTGCATGAATTATTGGTGCATTACAGCGAAAATGTCTCGGAACCCGACAAGCACATTCATCAACGAGTTACTGAGTCATTCAAGTTTATGGAGGGGTTGCTGGACAATGACCCTCTCTATACCCGCAATAACCCGATTGCCCTGGATCGCTGCAGGTCATTGAATAACAAGCCAATGCCCTATGTGGCGCATGAGTTTTTTGCCATTGACTGGCAACCGATGTCCTTTTTACAAATAGCAAAGTGGCTGCGTCCTGCCGGGCTTGAGTATGCTTGTCAGGCAAGCGGTTTGGCGCTTTCAGCCGCCTCCGCTGCCAAGTTGGTAAAAGGGAAGCATAAAAGCAAACGACAAAAATTTTTGGATGCTATTAAAGACAAGTATTTCTGCGAGGCGGTAAATGACATATTCTCAAACACGATGTTCAGAATAGATTATTGGGTGAAGGAGCCACGGCATCTATTGCCAGAGCAACGCGCCGCTCACCTTCGCTCGCAGAACTTTTTGTCTATCCGACCAATTCCCGACATGGTTGAGGATAAGGTTGAGAAGGAGTGGAGGTTTCCGGCGGGCTTTCTGCCCAATGGTATTGATCAGGCGCAGCTATGGATGTCGCTGAAGGAAGTGCTTTCCAAACAACAGATTGTCACTGTGGCAGAAGTGGAAGAAGGTCTGCAAGACAAGTTTGCTGGTGTTGAGGTCGGTCTTGACCAACTGATTTACGCTTTACTATCTCTAGACGGCAAGGGCATGCTCAAGCATGTGCAAGATGCCTCGGTCGTGAATGCGGTTGTGGAAAAAGCAAGCCGGTTCAATGATGATCAATGTCAGAGGGCATATAAGGGCACGCCAGAGTTTAATATGTTGGTGAGTCCATTGACAGGTGAAGGCTTCTATGTTGACCGTTTTGACAAGTTGTTTTTACATGCTCACCAGTCACGTCAACCAAGGGAGAACTGGAGCAAGACAGTATGGCGGGTTATTGAACAGGAAGGAGGGCAACTGTCGAAAGGTAAGCGCAAATTGCAAGGCGAGCAAGAACACTTAGACGCACTGGAAAAGATGGCTGATCGGTTTGTCAATGTGGTCTTGCCGACTTTGCGGGTTATGCGCATAGCCGACTAGAATAGCGGACGGCAAAACTCCGTTCTGGGTTTTATTTGCCTGGATTTTGCTTGGCTGATCAGGCTGTTGCAATAATTAATATACCCGTTGCTCCAGCAGGTAATCGCCACCTGCTTGATAACCGGCCGATATGGAGGCGCCATATTCGGGCGTTTGAGGGTATGCGGCGGAAACGGTTTGCCTTAACTGCTGAAAGAAATCTCCACCACGTTCCACGCTATTTACGTTGCGCAATTGTTGCAGCATACTCCAGGCAAAAATGGAATGTCCGTCGCGACCCAGGTCGGACACCGGTTCTTCGCTGCCCGAGGTGAGCACCGTGACGCTGCGACGGTTGAGTAGCTGCTGCTGGTCACTGTTTGGCGTGACAACGCCTTGCACCAGGCTGCCGGAGAAACAGCTGTCGGATATCAAGACAACCTGCTTGGCGGGAATCGCCGCCATCAGCCTGGAGACATCACGGTTGGAAATCCAGTTTGACGGATCGCCGACCTTGCCATCGCTGGGGATCCAATAGCCCTGTTTAGTATCGTCGGTCAGGTAACCGTGGCCGGCATAATATATTGCTACACTGTCATCCGGGCCTGCTTCGCGGGCCGCCTTTGCTATGGCTTGGATAATCTGTGCCTTGCTACCATTGATTACAGGTTGAACTTCGTATCCCAACTTTTGTTGCATTTCATTACCAATGGCTTCAATATCTCTCAACGGTGACTGCAGATCTGGCACATCCTGATCCTGGTAGTCGTTGATCCCTATAACAACCGCTATCTTGCGACGGATCTGTGGCACAAAGGCGGATTTAGGTTGTCTAATTGGTGTAGTAGCAGCTCGCTGTAACGCCAGCGCACGTGTTTCTTGCGGGTCAGGTATGCAAAGGGAGCCAGCGTCCCCTGCGCCACAGGTAGGAACATCAGCCGCCGACGGCTCACGTTCAAGCACCTCAAGTGCGCCTTTGAAAGCTTCAGTTTTGTGTGCGTGCCTGAGTCGTTGCGCCTGTAGTAATTGCTGGCGGGTAGCGCCCGCATCAATGACGAAAGCCGCTAACGCGCTGTCTTGGTCGAGAGCTCCGGATAGGGAAATTGAAGAAGGGGAAGTTAGCGACAGGAGTTGACCTGTTGCCCAGTAATGTTCCAGGAACTGTCCACATAGCGCAGGATTAGTGTTACATATCTCGTCCAGGCGTTGTTGAGTATCAATCGATGTGGCCACATCGAAGGTAGCCGATTCATAGCCTTCGTATGCTGATTCAGTGGTGGTAGTGGGGCCGGTCTGGCCGGTGTATGTCCACGCCACCTGGTCTACTGTTTCTCCGTTCAAAACGTTTACAGTTTTGCTGTAATTGCGGGTGGTGGTTTCTGTGATTTCGCCGGGGATCAAGAAGGCGTCAACCTTGCCATCCAGATAGGATGGGCGGGTTATTGATGATCCGACTGTGTTTCCATTAAGCGAGTCGGTCCCGAAATGAACGAATAAATTTCTAATATTGCCATTGCCGCTGATGTTGACGGCAGCGGCTTTTAAGGTCAGATCTAAGAATTCCTGACTTGTTGTTGTTCTTCTTTGTTTGGTGCCAGTGAAAGTTATTGTGCCATTACCGTTATCGGTCGGCTCGCTGGTGATCTGGACAGATTGATCATCCCAATCCGCGTCTCGCTCTGTAGGTGTTCCGGTAGCAGTGCCGGGGCCAGTGACTTGCCCAAATACATTAATCACGCTATTTGCTGCGGAGGTTTCAAATACTATATCTTTGTCGATAAAGGTGCTGTTACTCAGGTCAAGATCATAGATATCGATCTGGTCTGTGGCAGCAAATACCAGATCCCCCAGGCTAACGGTAGGGGCAGTTTTGTCGGCCGGATAAGTATTGGAAAGAGCGGTTTCTATTTCATCATTAGTCCAGATGTCAGTATTTGCATCTGCAGCGCAAGCGGATGAGCCGGTGTTTTGAAAGCATAGTTTTGCCGGGTCTATTAGCCAGAGGCCAGCTTGACCTCGATAAGCCCCTGCGTTTACCTGTCCTCCATGCCGAAATCTTTGTTTGCCAGAGGTTTCCACCCGACCACCGTCACCGCCTTGGCTACCTCCCAGGACGCGGATCTGTCCCTTGAAATCGGTGCTTCCGTCTGACCATAATACAACCTCGCCACCATCGCCACGTTCACCGGCGTTGGCCTGTATGAGGGCGCCTTTCTGCATTTTGGTGGCGCGACGAGAGTTCGTGATTGACTTATCCTTTCCTCTCCACCCTCCACCGACATGTACAACCCCACCGCCGTACCGCCCAGAAGCATCGATATGGGCTGTATTAGCGAGAAGAATGTTGTCGCCGCTGACTTGTATTTTGCCGCCCCGCCCCTGGTTGTTTACCGTCGAAATCTTTCCGGATACACGCACAGTATCTTTGGCTACAAGGCGAATTCGGCCCTGTTGGTCAACTGTTTGGCTGTCGGCCTTTAGTACACCCTTTTGGTCTATCAAGGCACCATAGATATCAATAACGCCTCCCGATGCAGCTATTTCACCCAGGTTGACAGATTTTCCGTCACCAGAGACGGTGACAGAAATATCGGGCGCTGCCGTATCAGCGAAGGTTGCGCTATTACCGGCAGCGAGCATTACTCTTCCTTTTGGCGTGGTAATAACGCCATCGTTTTGCACTGTGCCACCAATTAGCCACACTTGCCCGCCAAGTGGCGTACTGATAACGCCCTGGTTTAGTAATGCACCTCCTGGACTGGTGCCGTTGGTAAATTTGTTATAGTTCCCGGCGAAGAAATCAGCATTCGACAGGTTTAAAGACGATGCAATCAGCCCTTGTACGTCGACGGCCGAGTTAGGGCCGAAGATTACACCGTTGGGGTTAAGCAATAATACCTTGCCGTTTGACTGCAGGTTGCCGAATATCCTGCTGGCGCTCTGTGTGTGACTTCTGGCCAGAAAGCTGGAGTCCCTGGTAGGCTGCTGTACCTTTATTGTTTCTCCTGCCTTGTTGCTAAAGCCGTTGCCTCTCCAAGTGGTTGCTGTGTTGGTGCGGGAGTTTGCAGGATTGCTAATGTTGACATTAAACGTAGCACCCTTATGGTGCATGTTCACCTTGCTGTTGTTGTCGGTTTTAACCGATGTCAGATCTTTTAGATTGGGGTTGGAAAGGGCCGTGCCGGCGATGCCAACGCAGAAGACAATAATTAGCGCAGGCATAAATGAGTAGCGCATTGTTAAAGTGGTGGTAATCATAAGTTCTGCCCTTTGATAATTATTACAGCCGCACACCGACATCACTACCACAGCCGCCCACACCCATATGGGAGTGTGGAGGGCTGGTCAGCCGATACTCCTCGTCACAACACCATCCGACTATTCTACATCAAAAGTGAAAAATTGCCATTGTACTAAAGGGCATGCCGGTTACTTGAAAAGTCTGTCCATCAAACAGCATTGAGCTGACCTGGTAATAATGCTCTCTCAAATAACACGGTGTAGCAACTGCTAACGGAACGGTTTATTGAGCGTGCTAAGCTGGTACTATTAATAAATAATACAAACGGGTTTTTCTTGGCAACTTAATACCGGAATGCTCTCATGCCAATATCATCTTCATCCAATACCTATACTTGGGAGGGTCGTATGCGCCTGCCTGTGTCAGATATTGTCAAGCGCTATACTGCCTCGGTCAGTTTTGATCAACGACTGTGGCGGCATGATATACAGGCGTCGCTGGCACATGCACGCATGTTGTCCCGACAAGCCATTATCAGCGCGGCTGACCTGGGAGACATTGAGCGTGGTATGCGCCAAATCAGCAGAGAGATCGAGTCAGGGCAGTTTGATTGGTCAGTAGAACGTGAAGACGTACATTTCAATATTGAGGCCCGCCTGATTGAGCTGGTGGGCGACGCCGGAAAACGATTGCATACCGGCCGTTCGCGCAATGATCAGGTGGCGACCGATCTACGCTTGTGGCTGCGCGAAAAAATTGACCTGATCATGGAACAACTGCTTCGCTTGCGCCAGGCCCTAGTCAATTTGGCCGAACGCGAAGCTTCCACGCCGATGCCGGGTTACACGCATTTACAGGTTGCTCAGCCGGTTACCTTTGGACACCACCTGCTGGCTTACTATGAAATGTTTAGCCGTGATGCCGAGCGCTTGCGAGACTGCCGTGCACGTACCAACCGTTTGCCACTTGGCGCTGCGGCACTGGCAGGTACCAGCTATCCAATCGACCGTGAGTGTGTAGCGCGGGAGCTTGGTTTCGCGGGGTTGTGCGAAAACTCGCTCGACGCTGTTTCAGATCGTGATTTTGCCGTTGAGTTTGTCGCTGCCTGTGCGCTAGCGATGACGCATATTTCTCGCTTGTGCGAGGAACTGGTACTCTGGATGAATCCGCGTTTTGGTTTTGTCAGCTTGCCAGACAGCTTTTGTACAGGCTCGTCAATTATGCCGCAGAAAAAAAATCCGGACGTGCCAGAACTGGCGCGTGGCAAAAGCGGGCGTGTCATTGGCGCCCTGGTTGGGTTGTTAGCGCTGATGAAGGGCCAACCACTTGCCTATAACAAGGATAACCAGGAAGACAAGGAGCAGTTGTTTGATTGTGCTGACACATTGCTGGATACCCTGAGTATCTTTGCCAGCATGCTCGGTGGTGACGAAAACGGCGAACCAGGTTTGCAGGTAAACTCACAAGCCATGCGCGACGCTCTGCAAGAAGGTTTTGCTACTGCTACCGATCTGGCAGATTATCTGGTAGCCAGGGGTATGCCTTTTCGCGATGCGCACAAGGCCGTTGGTCAGGCAGTTAAAAATGCTGAAGAGCAAGGCCTGGATCTGGCCGAGTTGCCATTGGTCGAGTTGCAAAAGTTCTGTCCGTCGGTTGATGAAGATGTCTACTCACGCCTGACGCTGCATGGTTCGTTGAAGAGCCGGGCGCACGTTGGCGGCACTGCACCCGAACAGGTTCTGGCGTCCGCGCTTCGGGCACGTCAAGTTTTAAGTCAGGAAGGAGCAGGCTGATCGCTTATTCAAGGACTTGTACGGCGTCGGACATGTATTGCCGGCAGGCGGAGCGCCTGAGCTTTTCAGGCTTTTTGCATGACGTAGCGACCTGGCGCCGGTTCGATTGACTTGTATTTGCTGCTACCGGGTTTTTTCGGCGCGTTCTGCTCACCGCCCTTATGCGCTTCGAGCCATGCCGCCCAATCCAGCCACCAGCTGCCAGGGTGCTCGACGGCTTTTTCCAGCCATTTTGATGCTCCCAGACGGGTATTCGGGTTTAACCAATAGCTGCGCTTGTTCTTATGCGCCGGATTAATTGCCCCGGCTATGTGACCACTTGCACCCAGCACGAAACGTTTTTTGCCCCCAAGCAGCTTGACGCTTAGGTAGGAACCCTCCCAGGGAACTATATGGTCTTCACGGGTAGCGAGAATGTAGGTTGGCATTTTGAGCCTGCCAAGATCAACGGGCGAACCGCAAACGCTCAGTTTATTAGGTACGCGCAGACTATTGTCCTGATAGATATTACGCATGTACCAAACAGCAAATTTCCCCGGTAGATTTGTCGAGTCGTTGTTCCAGTACAACAGGTCGAAGGCGGGTGGTTTTTTTCCTTTCAAGTAGTTGTTGGTCACGTAATTCCAGATTAGGTCGTTGGCGCGCAGGGCGGAAAAGGTGCTGGATAGTTCTTGTCCGGTCAATATGCCACCCTGGCCGATAGTTGCCTCTCGCGAAGCGAGAGACTTTTCGTCGATGAACAAGGAAATTTCGCCGGCGTTGGAAAAGTCGAGTAACGTCGTCATCAAGGTTAGCGACTTTACAGGTGTCTCGCCACGCGCCGCCAGCACGGCAAGTGATGAGGCTAATATTGTGCCGCCGACACAAAAGCCCAGTGCGTTAAGCTCCTTTGTTTCGCATATTTCCTGTACGACACGAATCGCGGTAATAGTCCCACCTTCTACATAATCGTCCCACGACAGGTTTGCATCTTCTATTTGCGCGTTCTTCCATGAAATAAGGAACAGAGTATGACCTTGATCAACGGTGAACTTCACCAGCGAATTATCAGGTTGTAGATCCATGATGTAATACTTGTTGATGCAGGGCGGCACGAATAGCAGGGGGCGCTTGCCTACTTTTGCAGTTGACGGCGAGTATTGGATTAGCTGCATGAGATTGTTTTCGTAGACTACACCGCCCCTGGTGGTGGCGAGGTTCTTGCCAACCTCAAAGGCTGTTTCATCGGTGATCGAGATGCGCCCACGCGCCAGATCAGAGAGCATGTTTTGCATACCCTCGGTTATGCTGCGCCCTTCGCTTTCGATCGCCGTCTTGACGAATTCCGGGTTAGTGGCGGCAAAATTGGACGGGGACGAAGCTTCGATTATTTGCCTTGCCGAGAAGCGAAACTTTTGCCTTTCTTTTTCATCGCGGGCGGGTAGTATTTCGGCCACCTTGGCCATATATTCGCTATTTAGCAGATATGTTTGCCTTACGTAGTCATAAAAAGGATTCTCTGACCATTCAGGAGCTTGGAAACGGCGGTCGCCGCAATCCGGGGTGGTTTCGAAATTAGCCTCTTCTCCGTCTTGTTTTTTGAGCATGGAGTGCCATAAGCGCATTTGGTCACGCATCATGCTTATTTGTAATTCGTAAAGCTCACCTTGCGGGCGCGAGGCTTCCGAAGCAAAGGTGCCAACCATGCTCGAAGCAGGTGAATTAAGGTAGGTGTTAATTGCCTGCAACATGTTTTGGCTAGCGTGCATAAATTGCATACAGGTTCGCTGCAGGCTCTCCAGTGAGTCTTGATTTTGAGTCATGCATGCGTTCCTTCCTGAGGCTATGAGACTTAGATTTTACGCAAACTGTTTTGTGCGTTATCCGCTCTGAATTTTTTTGTCTTGCTCATTGACGTACGGTACGCATTTGCCGCAGCACTGTCTCGCAGTTGCCGTACTGTTCGCGATATTGTAGCCACCAGATGGCGGCCTTTTTGACGCTCCAGCCGAGCTCTCGTCCGGCAAGCAGCGAAGAAGCTAGTAGCCCCAAGGTTGGTTGGTGTCCGACCAACAACGTTGTGCCTCCTGCTTGCGGCCATCCACTGGCAGAAATAAGCGACTCTGGCCTGGCACCGGGGGCGATGCCAGAATCTATGCGGTATGGCCGTTCTAATGCATCTGCCGTTTGTTGAGTTCGTATGGCAGGGCTGGCCAGAATGACAGCGTCGGCCGGAAGTTCACCCTTTAGCCACTCCGCCATTTCCTCCGCTTGCTTGTGACCACGAGGAGTTAGCTGTCGGCCTAAATCACTTAGGTCGCTGCTAAAGTCTTCGGCTTCAGCGTGCCGCCAGAGAATAAGGTTCATTTTTGCGCAGTTTTGCTTGGATATGCTGTTTGGTGCAAATGACCCAACGATTTCATCAATTCGGTTTGCGCGCAACGTTCGCCCTTGGTACGATGACGTGCAAGGCGATACTTGCCCTCTTTGTCCATGTTCCAGGCCTGACAGTTGTCAGATAGCAGACTGCGCAGTCCTTCCTGGATTACGCGCCTCTTTAGTTTGGGATCAAGAATAGGGAAGGCGGTTTCAACACGGCGAAAAAAATTACGCTCCATCCAGTCGGCACTCGAAAGCCACAGGTTTTTGGCTCCATTGGCATTGAAAAGAAAAATACGGTGGTGTTCAAGATATCGGCCAATGATAGAGCGCACATGAATATTTTCAGACAGTTTTGGTACGCCGGGCCGTAGTGCGCAAACACCGCGTACAATTAACTGTATTTTCACCCCGGCCCTGGAAGCGTCGTAAAGCGCCGCAATAATCTGTGGTTCCAGCAGTGAATTCATCTTGGCTATGATGCTGGCTGGTTTGCCAGAGCGGGCAATTTCCGCCTCGGAATTGATGGCCTCAAGTATCTTGGTGTGCAAGGTAAACGGCGCCTGTAACAGGTGGAGTAATGGCTGTGGTTTACCTAGTCCGGTTAGCTGCTGAAAAATCTCTGATACATCTTCACCTATATTCGGGTTGCAACTCAGCAGGCCGAAATCGGAGTAAAAGCGTGTAGTGCCAGGATGATAATTGCCGGTACCAAGGTGTACATAACGGCGCATCATGACCTTGCTATTATCTACTTCACGTCTGACGACCATCAGCATTTTGGCGTGTGTTTTATATCCGACAACGCCAAATATGACGTGCGCTCCAGCTTCTTCCAGCTTTGTTGCCCAGCCAATATTTGCTTCTTCGTCAAAACGGGCCAACAGTTCGACGGCGACAGTTACTTCCTTACCGTTTTTTGCTGCCAGGATTAGCGAATCCATGAGTGCCGAGTCTGTACCCGTGCGGTAAACCGTGATCTTGATTGCGGCCACTTGAGGATCTGTAGCCGCTTGTTGCAACAGTACTATCACCGGAGTGAAACTTTGATACGGGTGATGTAGTAGGACATCGTTTTTACGGATAACGGCAAAGATGTCATAAAGATTCTTTTCGAGTTTTTCCAGTACCTTGGGAAGGCCTTGGGAGTAGGGTGGGAACTTAAGTTCGGGACGGTCAACCTGATCGGCCACCGCCATCAGGCGCACCAGGTTGACCGGACCTTGAACGCGGTATAGGTCAGTTTCGTTGAGCTTGAACTGGGATAGTAAAAAGCGCCACATAGGTTCAGGGCAGGTATCGGCCACCTCCAGCCGGACAGCATTGCCAAAATGGCGTTGCGGTAATTCGCCCTGGATGGTGGCGCGCAAATTTTTTACTTCTTCTTCATCTACGAACAGGTCGGAATTTCGTGTGACCCTGAACTGATGGCAGCCGTGTACGGTCATGCTGGGGAACAACTCGCCAATAAAGGCGTGCAGGATAGATGAGAGCATGACAAAGGTATATTCGCTTTTGCAAATTTCGCTTGGCAAACGTATCACCCGCGGTAGAACGCGTGGGGCTTGCACAATGGCAACTGCTCCCACCCGACCGAAGGCGTCTTTGCCTTCCAGCTCGATAATGAAGTTCAGACTTTTATTAAGCACTCGTGGGAATGGGTGCGCTGGGTCTAGCCCGATTGGCGTAAGAACTGGTAGCAGTTCCTGACGAAAAAAAGCCTCAATCCATTTTTGTTGTGCTTCATTCCAATCGGAGCGCCGTAAAAAGTAAATATCCTGGCTTTCCAGTTCCGGCAACAGTACCTTGTTGAAAAACTTGTATTGCCTCTCCACTAAAGTATGTACTTCAGCCCTCACAGCCCGGTGGGTCTCTTCAGGCGTCTTGCCGTCTATGGATAATACGGTGGAATGTGCTTCCAGCTGTTCCTTGAGCCCAGCAACGCGGATTTCAAAGAACTCGTCAAGGTTGGACGACAAAATACACAGGTAGCGCAGCCGCTCGAGAGCGGGTGTTTGTGAGTACTCCGCCATAGCGAATACCCGGCGGTTAAAGGCGAGTAGACTCAGCTCGCGATTGATAAAATCCTTGCTTTGGTAGCTTCCTGGAGGCTGTGTTGGCATTGGATAGGGCCGTATAACATGTAGATGGTATTGGCACGTTGCTGGTGTCTCAACGCATGCTCACAATGATAGCATGCAATGCCAATAGCGATACGCCCTGTCATTTTGGAACATGCAGCCATCGACTGGGTCTCGCACGAGAAAGCGGCTTTTTTGCCTGGACAAAAATTGACCATTGAACGCTTTGGTGTCATAATCCTCGATCTGCTAGCGCGGGGTGGAGCAGTTTGGCAGCTCGTCGGGCTCATAACCCGAAGGTCGCAGGTTCAAATCCTGCCCCCGCAACCAGTGTTGTGCCGTTTTGGTATGTGATACGTGTGTGTTTTCGGGAGTGGCGCGAATTTTTTACGCGGCACGGGGCTGTTTTTTTCTCTTCGGGTTGTGTGCCTCTTTTTTTACGGGCATTGCTTGACAGAATAGTTTTGGCCTGTAAAATGCACGCCTCGCTGCTTGGGCGGCGGATCAGGAAAGCATGGGTTATGCCTTTGTTTTTAATGCTCTTTAACAATGAACAACCGATAAGTGTGGGTGTTTTTTTGGGGTGGTAAAGTTCGCGCGTGCGCTATGCGCTTGCGTGGCTGATGCCAAAGTATTGAAACACCTCACACTAAGCAATGTATAGATGTATTGATATGTATATCTGTCAGTTTTAGGTGAGTAATTATGCAGTGATTAAACTGAAGAGTTTGATCCTGGCTCAGATTGAACGCTGGCGGCATGCTTTACACATGCAAGTCGAACGGAAACAGGACGCTGGGATCCCTTCGGGGTGAACTTGTTGCTGTCGAGTGGCGGACGGGTGAGTACAACATCGGAACGTGCCTTTGAGTGGGGGACAACCAGTCGAAAGATTGGCTAATACCGCATACACTCTTCGGAGGAAAGCAGGGGATCTTCGGACCTTGCGCTCTTTGAGCGGCCGATGCCGGATTAGCTTGTTGGTGGGGTAACGGCCTACCAAGGCAACGATCCGTAGCAGGTTTGAGAGAATGACCTGCCACACTGGGACTGAGACACGGCCCAGACTCCTACGGGAGGCAGCAGTGGGGAATTTTGGACAATGGGCGCAAGCCTGATCCAGCAATGCCGCGTGAGTGAAGAAGGCCTTCGGGTTGTAAAGCTCTTTCATTAGGGAAGAAATCGCACTGGCTAATACCTGGTGTGGATGACGGTACCTGAAGAAGAAGCACCGGCTAACTACGTGCCAGCAGCCGCGGTAATACGTAGGGTGCGAGCGTTAATCGGAATTACTGGGCGTAAAGCGTGCGCAGGCGGCTTTGTAAGACAGGCGTGAAATCCCCGGGCTCAACCTGGGAATTGCGTTTGTGACTGCAAGGCTAGAGTGTGTCAGAGGGAGGTAGAATTCCGCGTGTAGCAGTGAAATGCGTAGATATGCGGAGGAATACCGATGGCGAAGGCAGCCTCCTGGGATAACACTGACGCTCATGCACGAAAGCGTGGGGAGCAAACAGGATTAGATACCCTGGTAGTCCACGCCATAAACGATGTCAACTAGTTGTTGGGTGGGTTAAACCATTTAGTAACGTAGCTAACGCGTGAAGTTGACCGCCTGGGGAGTACGGCCGCAAGGTTAAAACTCAAAGGAATTGACGGGGACCCGCACAAGCGGTGGATGATGTGGATTAATTCGATGCAACGCGAAAAACCTTACCTACCCTTGACATGTCAGGAACTTTCCAGAGATGGATCGGTGCCCGAAAGGGAATCTGAACACAGGTGCTGCATGGCTGTCGTCAGCTCGTGTCGTGAGATGTTGGGTTAAGTCCCGCAACGAGCGCAACCCTTGTCATTAATTGCCATCATTTAGTTGGGCACTTTAATGAGACTGCCGGTGACAAGCCGGAGGAAGGTGGGGATGACGTCAAGTCATCATGGCCCTTATGGGTAGGGCTTCACACGTCATACAATGGCCGGTACAGAGGGTTGCCAAGCCGCAAGGTGGAGCCAATCCCAGAAAGCCGGTCGTAGTCCGGATCGCAGTCTGCAACTCGACTGCGTGAAGTCGGAATCGCTAGTAATCGCGGATCAGCTTGCCGCGGTGAATACGTTCCCGGGTCTTGTACACACCGCCCGTCACACCATGGGAGCGGATTTCACCAGAAGTGGGTAGCCTAACCGCAAGGAGGGCGCTTACCACGGTGGGATTCGTGACTGGGGTGAAGTCGTAACAAGGTAGCCGTATCGGAAGGTGCGGCTGGATCACCTCCTTTCTAGAGAAAAGCCTCATTAAGGCACCCACAACTTATCGGTTGTTACAGCTTCAGGAATCGGGTCTGTAGCTCAGTTGGTTAGAGCATCGTCTTGATAAGGCGAGGGTCGTTGGTTCGAGTCCAACCAGACCCACCATGCCATCAGGATTCTATGGATCTGGTTTACGTGACGCGGATGGCTTTAGCGGCCTGTGAAACAATGAGCCATGTTTTTGTTTTACGTGTTTTGACGGGGGATTAGCTCAGCTGGGAGAGCACCTGCTTTGCAAGCAGGGGGTCGTCGGTTCGAACCCGTCATCCTCCACCAGAAATCCTGAGGTTGAGTTGTCGTGTCTTGAGAGGCCAGGGGTAATGTGTTTGCAGTGTTCTTGCAGTTTGCCAAGCCGTTAGCCCTTGCTTCATCAGGAAGCGAAGCTTATCGAAGTGCTGATAGCTCTGTTCTTTAAAAAATTGGTAGAAGGCTGTATTTCCGGTACCGACAAACCTACACCGGAAGTACATAGTGATTGCATTGCATGCTGTCTGATATTAGCCAGGCGGCATGTAACACAAATGAGTTTTCTGTAATCTTGTATTGCTTCGCAAGAATCAGTTGTGAGGCTTCAAGGTTATAGGATCAAGCGACTAAGTGCATGTGGTGAATGCCTTGGCGATCACAGGCGATGAAGGACGTGCTAGCCTGCGAAAAGCTCCGGGGAGTTGGCAAAGAAACTTTGATCCGGAGGTGTCCGAATGGGGAAACCCACCCCTTATGGGGTATCGTTATCTGAATACATAGGGTAACGAGGCGAACCCGGCGAACTGAAACATCTAAGTAACCGGAGGAATAGAAATCAACCGAGATTCCCAAAGTAGCGGCGAGCGAAATGGGAGCAGCCAGCAAGTGATAGCATTTTTGTTAGCAGAATATTCTGGAAAGTTTGACCGTAGTGGGTGATAGTCCCGTATGCGAAAACGTTAATGTTGTACTAGGCTTGCGACAAGTAGGGCGGGGCACGTGAGACCTTGTCTGAACATGGGGGAACCATCCTCCAAGGCTAAATACTCGTGATCGACCGATAGTGAACCAGTACCGTGAGGGAAAGGCGAAAAGAACCCCGGGAGGGGAGTGAAATAGACCCTGAAACCGCATGCATACAAACAGTGGGAGCGGACTTGTTCCGTGACTGCGTACCTTTTGTATAATGGGTCAGCGACTTACGTTTTGTTGCAAGCTTAACCGAATAGGGGAGGCGTAGCGAAAGCGAGTCTGATAAGGGCGATATAGTAGCGAGGCGTAGACCCGAAACCAGGTGATCTATCCATGGCCAGGATGAAGGTGCGGTAACACGCACTGGAGGTCCGAACCCACCTATGTTGAAAAATGGGGGGATGAGCTGTGGATAGGGGTGAAAGGCCAAACAAACCTGGAGATAGCTGGTTCTCCCCGAAAACTATTTAGGTAGTGCCTCATGTATCACTTCCGGGGGTAAAGCACTGTTATGGCTAGGGGGTCATCGCGATTTACCAAACCATGGCAAACTCTGAATACCGGAAAGTGCCAGCATGGGAGACAGACTGTGGGTGCTAACGTCCATGGTCGAAAGGGAAACAACCCAGACCGCCAGCTAAGGTCCCAAAGACACAGTTAAGTGGGAAACGAAGTGGGAAAGCATAGACAGCCAGGATGTTGGCTTAGAAGCAGCCATCATTTAAAGAAAGCGTAATAGCTCACTGGTCAACGTTGTCCTGCGCGGAAGATGTAACGGGGCTCAAACTGTGCACCGAAGCTGCGGATGCGAGCTTGCTCGCATGGTAGGGGAGCGTTCTGTAGGTCTGCGAAGGTGTGTCGGAAGGCATGCTGGAGATATCAGAAGTGCGAATGCTGACATGAGTAGCGATAAAGCGGGTGAAAGGCCCGCTCGCCGAAAGCCCAAGGTTTCCTACGCAACGTTCATCGGCGTAGGGTGAGTCGGCCCCTAAGGCGAGGCAGAAATGCGTAGTCGATGGGAAACAGGTTAATATTCCTGTACTTTGTTTAAGTGCGATGTGGGGACGGAGAAGGTTAGGTCAGCCGGGTGTTGGATATCCCGGTTCAAGCCTGTAGTTATGTCCGGATAGGCAAATCCGCCGGAATTAGACGAGAGGTGATAACGAGGAACCACGGTTCTGAAGTGATTGATACCACGCTTCCAGGAAAAGCCACTAAGCTTCAGCTTAAACGAAACCGTACCGCAAACCGACACAGGTGGGCAGGATGAAAATTCTAAGGCGCTTGAGAGAACTCAGGAGAAGGAACTCGGCAAATTGACACCGTAACTTCGGGAGAAGGTGTGCCCCTGCGTACGTGAAAAGACTTGCTCTTGGAGCGGAAGGGGGTTGCAGTGAAATGGTGGCTGCGACTGTTTAACAAAAACACAGCACTCTGCTAACACGAAAGTGGACGTATAGGGTGTGACGCCTGCCCGGTGCTGGAAGGTTAATTGATGGGGTGCAAGCCCTTGATCGAAGCCCCAGTAAACGGCGGCCGTAACTATAACGGTCCTAAGGTAGCGAAATTCCTTGTCGGGTAAGTTCCGACCTGCACGAATGGCGTAACGATGGCCACACTGTCTCCTCCTGAGACTCAGCGAAGTTGAAATGGTTGTGAAGATGCAATCTCCCCGCGGCAAGACGGAAAGACCCCATGAACCTTTACTGCAGCTTTACATTGGATTTTGAATCGATTTGTGTAGGATAGGTGGGAGACTTTGAAACCGGGACGCTAGTTCTGGTGGAGTCGTCCTTGAAATACCACCCTGATTTGTTTGGAATTCTAACCATGACCCGTGAATCCGGGTCTGGGACCGTGTATGGCAGGCAGTTTGACTGGGGCGGTCTCCTCCCAAAAGGTAACGGAGGAGTACGAAGGTACGCTAGATACGGTCGGACATCGTATTGATAGTGCAATGGCATAAGCGTGCTTGACTGCGAGACTGACAAGTCGAGCAGGTGCGAAAGCAGGTCATAGTGATCCGGTGGTTCTGTATGGAAGGGCCATCGCTCAACGGATAAAAGGTACTCTGGGGATAACAGGCTAATACCGCCCAAGAGTTCATATCGACGGCGGTGTTTGGCACCTCGATGTCGGCTCATCTCATCCTGGGGCTGTAGTTGGTCCCAAGGGTATGGCTGTTCGCCATTTAAAGAGGTACGCGAGCTGGGTTCAGAACGTCGTGAGACAGTTCGGTCCCTATCTGCCGTGGGCGTTGGAAGTTTGAGGGGGGCTGCTCCTAGTACGAGAGGACCGGAGTGGACGAACCTCTGGTGTACCGGTTGTCACGCCAGTGGCATTGCCGGGTAGCTAAGTTCGGAAGAGATAACCGCTGAAAGCATCTAAGCGGGAAACTCGCCTCAAGATAAGACTTCCCGGAGGCTTGACCTCCCTAAAGAGTCGTTGTAGACCACAACGTTGATAGGCTGGGTGTGGAAGCGCAGTAATGCGTTAAGCTAACCAGTACTAATTGCTCGTGCGGCTTGATCCTATAACCTTGAAAAACAAGTAAACAGGATTCATTTGAATCAATCACAGCCTTCTAACCATTTATAGCTTCATGTGACAAGATGATGAAAATCAAGTCTGTCGTTGACGAATTGTTTTGCTAAAAAGTTAATGCCAGACGTACCGGTCATGCTTGGCGACCATAGCGTTTTGGACCCACCCCTTCCCATCCCGAACAGGACCGTGAAACGAAATTGCGCCGATGATATTGCACAGCCCGTGTGAGAAAGTAGGTCATCGCCAGGCTCCCTTTAATGATAGCTTTTGAAACCAAACCCCGGCTAGCCGAATGCTGCCGGGGTTTTCTATTAGGTAACGCCTTGCTAACTGTAGGCCGTTTAGGTATACTCCCCCCCTTTTCGCCATTCAGCCCGTACTTTTCGGTGCTTTGCGATTTCCTAATAGTGGTTAGTTATTTCCCGCAAGCCAATCGTAGCAGGCGGTCAGGAGAATAATACATGGGTAGCAGTAGCTTGGGCCTTGTCGGGCGCAAGGTGGGCATGACTCGCATCTTTGCCGAGGACGGTAAATCCGTGCCGGTAACTGTGCTCGACGTGTCGAATAATCGCATCACGCAAATCAAAAAGCCCGATACGGACGGCTATGTCGCAGTGCAGGTTGCCTTCGGAACGCGGCGCGATTCTCGCGTTAACAAGCCTCTGTCCGGGCATATGGCAAATGCTGGCTGTAAGGCTGGTCTCTTGATGCGCGAGTTTCGTCTGCTGGAAAGTGACCTGGAAGACCTCAAAGTTGGCGAAGCCGTTGACGTTAATATTTTCAACCCCGGTCAGAAGGTTGATGTTACCGGCGAATCAATTGGCAAGGGTTTTGCAGGTGGCGTAAAGCGCCATAACTTCAAAACACAACGTACCACGCATGGCAACTCACTATCGCATCGTGCGCCAGGGTCAATCGGCATGGCACAAGATCCGGGCAGGGTGTTCCCCGGCAAGCGCATGCCCGGCCACATGGGAGCAGCGCGTACGACCGTACAAAATCTGAGCATTGTGCGAGTAGACGAGGCGCGCCAACTTTTGTTGTTGCAAGGTGCTGTCCCTGGCGCCAAAGGCGGCAATGTAATTGTGCGCCCAGCAGTTAAGGCGGGGTAGTGAAATGGAGCTAAAAATGATAAACGATCAAGGTAAAGAGGTCGGCAAAATGACCGCTTCAGATACCCTGTTTGATCGTGACTTTAACGAAGCGCTGGTGCATCAACTTGTTACCGCCTACCGCTCCAACGCGCGTAGTGGTAATCGCCAGCAAAAAAGCCGTAGCGAAGTACGACATACTACATCGAAACCATGGCGGCAAAAAGGTACTGGTCGAGCGCGCTCCGGCATGACATCCAGCCCGATCTGGCGTGGGGGTGGACGCGCCTTCCCAAATACGCCGCAGGAAAATTTCAGTCACAAAGTCAATAGAAAAATGTACCGCGTTGGCATGGCTGCTATTTTCTCGGAGTTGAATCGCCAGGGGCGCTTGCTGGTTGTGGAAGATCTAAAAATTGAGGCACCGAAAACCAAACTCTTCAACCAGAAGCTGAAAGACATGGGCCTGGATGCCAGCATTCTGGTGATTACCGACGAGCTGGATGAAAACCTGTACCTCTCTTCACGAAACTTGCCTAACACGCTGGTGCTGGAAGTACGCGAAACCGACCCGTTTTCGCTTGTGCGATTCCCCAAGGTTCTTACTACCAGGAACGCAATAGCCAAACTTGAGGAGTTATGGGCATGAGCACGCATGATCATCGTCTAATGCAGGTATTGCTGGCACCCCAGGTTTCTGAAAAGGCAACCCGGGTAGCTGAAAAGCACCAGCAGATCATCTTCAGGGTAGCTAATGATGCCAACAAATCAGAAGTCAAGGCTGCAGTTGAGCTATTGTTCAAAGTGCAGGTTGCCTCCGTGCAGTTACTCATAAGTAAAGGCAAGGCCAAGCGCCGGGGTCAGAAGTTGGGCGTGCGTAAAAACTGGAAGAAAGCGTTTGTCTGCCTACAGCCGGGGCAGGAAATCAACTTTGTTGAGGGAATCTAGGATGCCACTGCACAAAGTCAAACCAACCTCACCCGGCAGGCGTGCCGTTATCAAGGTAACGCACCCGGATCTTCATAAGGGTCGTCCGCACGCACCCCTAACCGAGCCACAGAGCAAGCGCTCTGGACGTAACAACCAGGGTCGCCTGACAGTGCGCCATCGGGGAGGCGGACACAAACAACAATACAGAGTTATCGACTTCAAGCGTGACAAGGATGGCATTCCTGCCCGTGTCGAACGAGTCGAATACGACCCTAATCGATCGGCGCATATTGCCCTGCTGTTATATGCTGATGGAGAACGCCGCTACATTATTGCTCCAAAAGGCGTATGTACTGGGCAGGAACTGATGAGTGGTGCCAACGCTCCTGTGCGTGCTGGTAATGCCAAACTGTTACGTAACATTCCAGTTGGCGCTACGGTACACTGCGTGGAAATGATCCCCGGAAAGGGAGCGCAAATCGCGCGCTCGGCTGGTTCATCCGTGCAATTGCTTGCGCGTGAGGGTAATTACGCCCAACTGCGCTTGCGCTCAGGTGAAATCAGACGTGTGCATGTGGAGTGTCGCGCTACTCTTGGCGAGGTCGGTAACGAAGAGAATAGCCTGCGAAAAATCGGCAAGGCCGGTGCCAAGCGCTGGCGTGGCGTACGCCCGACTGTTAGGGGAGTAGCCATGAACCCGATAGATCATCCGCACGGTGGTGGAGAGGGCAAAACCGGCGAGGGACGTGTTCCTGTAAGCCCTTGGGGTCAGCCAACCAAGGGATATCGTACTCGTAGTAACAAGCGCACCAACAGTATGATTGTGCAGCGCCGTAACAAAGCCAAACGCTAACCGAGGTTATACATGACACGTTCTGCAAAAAAAGGGCCTTTTGTAGATGCCCATCTGATGAAAAAGGTTGACGCAACGCGAGCTTCCGGTGACCGACGCCCAATCAAGACGTGGTCACGTCGTTCTACGGTGCTGCCAGATTTTGTTGGATTGACTATTGCGGTCCATAATGGTAGGCAGCACATCCCGGTGTATATCACTGAAAACATGGTCGGGCATAAGCTCGGCGAATTTTCTTTGACCAGAACCTTCAAGGGTCATCCAGGTGGCAAGAAGGCAACTGGCAAGAAATAAGGAAACGATAAAATGCAAACTCGAGCCGTTTTGCGTGGTGTACGCCTATCCAGCCAGAAGGGCAGGTTGGTGGCGGATATGATTCGGGGCAAGCCGGTTGGTCTGGCATTGAGCATCCTGAGCTATTCGCCGCAAAAAGGAGCCATGATCATTAGAAAGCTTCTGGAGTCTGCGATATCCAATGCCGAAAATAATGACGGTGCTGATATAGACTCTTTACGCGTTGCCTCGGTTAACGTTGAAAGGGGCCAAGTGATGCGCCGCATGAGGGCTCGCGCCAAGGGACGTGGTAACCGCATACTGAAGCCTACCAGCCACATTTATCTGACCGTTGCGGACTAGGAAGTAATATGGGACAAAAAATACATCCAACAGGTTTTCGTCTGGCCGTTACCCGCGCCTGGTCATCGCGCTGGTTTGCAAATAGCCGCGATTTTCCCGCCATGCTGGACGTAGACAACAGGGTCAGGAAGCACCTGAAACAAAAGCTGTCTCACGCCTCGGTTAGTCGTGTGCTTATCGAGCGACCGGCCAGAAATGCCCGCGTTACTGTGTATTCAGCCCGCCCAGGAGTAGTGATAGGCAAAAAGGGTGAGGATATTGAAATAATACGTTCTGACTTGCAACGTATCATGGGTGTGCCGGTACATATCTCCATTGAGGAAATACGCAAGCCAGAAATAGACGCTCAACTGATAGCCGACTCGATCACTCAGCAGCTTGAAAAACGTATTATGTTCCGTCGTGCCATGAAGCGCGCCATGCAAAATGCCATGCGCCTGGGTGCCCAAGGTATCAAGGTTATGAGTGCCGGGCGCTTGAATGGCGCAGAGATAGCGCGCACCGAATGGTATCGTGAGGGACGTGTACCATTGCACACTCTGCGTGCCGATATTGATTATGCCACCTCGGAGGCAAAAACTACCTACGGGATTATTGGCGTAAAGGTGTGGGTTTACAAGGGCGAGATGCAAGGTGAAGATACTCGTGCTGAGGCAGCGGAAACTGTTGATAACCGTAAGCCGCGCCGTAGTGATAGCGTAGCCGCAAAAGAACGGAGTGAAAAAGCTGGAGATGACAAGGCAGAGGTAGAGTTAAAAACCAAACCGAAAGCACGTACTGTAAAAGAGCAGCCTGAAGAGCAAGAAACCAGCAGTCAAAAAGAAAAAGAAGACGCTAAAGTAGCGACAGGATCCCTGGTTGAAAAAAGCACCAAGTCTACCGGCGTAAAGAAGGCAGATGAGAAAACGGCAGCAACTCCGCCTGTAACCAAAGCAAAAGCGTCGACAAAGAGTAGCGATGCTGACAACAAAACCGCTAACGCGCCAGAAGAGAAGGCGCCAGCCAAGCGACGTACAGCCAAAAAGGTAGATGGGGATACTGCCGAAAAATCCGCGAAAAAGACAACGGCCAGAGCCAAGCCTGCAAGGAACAAAAAGGTTGAATCGCCTGAAGGCGCCACTGCTGAAACAGATCAGAAACAAGCTTCGGACGCATCGTCTAGTAGTAGTGATGCTTCAGAAAAGGGGGATGATTAATGTTACAACCATCACGCCGTAAATACCGCAAAGAACACAAAGGACGTAACACTGGCCTTGCCACTCGAGGCGCCAAGGTTTCGTTTGGCGAGTATGGCTTGAAAGCGACTGGTCGTGGTCGAATAACTGCCAGGCAAATTGAGGCAGCAAGACGCGCCATGACCCGACACATTAAGAGAGGCGGACGTATATGGATTCGCGTCTTCCCTGACAAGCCAATATCCAAGAAACCGGCCGAAGTGCGTATGGGTAACGGCAAAGGCAATCCGGAATACTGGGTGGCAGAAATTCAGCCAGGCAAGGTGCTCTATGAAATGGATGGCGTAGCTGAATCGCTGGCGCGCGAAGCCTTTCAACTTGCCTCTGCCAAGCTGCCATTTTCTACCACTTTTGTAACCAGGCATTTAAACTAAAGGCAAAACAGGATGCAACCATGAAAGCCGATGAATTGAGAAATAAGAGCATCAGCGAGCTTAACCAGGAGCTAGGCTCTTTGCTAAAGGCACAGTTTGGCCTGCGCATGCAAATATCTACCCAGCAGTTATCCAGAACCAGTGAATTAATGAAAACCCGTCGTGAAATTGCCCGCGTACGAACCATCATTCAAGAAAAGGCAGCACAGCAATGAGCCAAACACAGCATAACACTCGCAAGCTTTCCGGGCGGGTAGTCAGCGACAAGATGAACAAAACGGTTACCGTCCTGGTTGAGCGCCGCGCAAAGCATCCCATCTATGGCAAGGTGATGAAGCTTTCAAAAAAATACCACGCTCACGATGAAGAGAACAGCGCTCAAATTGGTGATATAGTTGAAATTGAAGAGTCACGTCCCTATTCACGCAGTAAAAGCTGGCGCTTGTCACGCATGTTGGAAAAGGCCGAGAGTATCTAGTACGTTCAAGAACGGGCCAGCAGAATTACGCCCAGGCAAACGAAGGCTATACCGATCAGCTTTTGGGCGTGTAAGGATTCGCCAAAAAGCCACCAGGCCATAATGGCGTTAATAACGTATCCGATAGACAACATCGGGTAAGCTACCGACACCGGTACGCGTGACAAGGCCAGTATCCAAACTACAACGCTAATAGCATAGCTGGCAAACCCCCCCAGAATATATGGTTGGCGTAATATCTGTCCACCTATAGAGAATAAATTGGACAACTTGAATTCAAAGTGACCAACTGCGATAACGCCGGCCTTCAATAACAGTTGCGCTGCTGCGTTGAGCAAGACACCAGTGAGGATAAGTGACAGGCTTACCAGACTCATTGATCTAACTGACCGACGATTACGTAACGCGGGTTGCGGGCAAGTTCGCGCATCGGGAAGCCGACTTTTTTGAGCTGCTCGAACTTTTGTATTTCCATAAAGGCAAACGCAGGCTTGCGTTTGGCCCAGGCGCTGGCAAATGCCGCCTCATCAGCTAGCCAGCGATGCCCCTGTAACCCGGGCTCGTGCTCAATACCAAAGGACATTTCGCTTTTAATATCTACTAGTATGGGCAGTTGTTGTAAATAAAACGGCAAGGTCTGTTCGTAAAAGCTCAGCGTATACATTGGTGCCCCGACAGGCATATGTGGTCGAGCTCGCTCGACAAGCCCTTTTGTTGAACGCGAATCAGAAAATGCGTTGTCATAAGCGTGGATTCCCACTTTCAGGCCGATCATCGAGCCTGACACCATGCACAACCATGCAACACCTCGCCAGGAAGTGAGCAATCGCTGGCCTCGCCAGGCGATTAGTAAGGCCGCTCCGGCTGTCAGACTAAGAATCAGCAAGGCCAATTGGATGCCGTGCATAAACTCTGTCATCATCGGTACGGGCATTTCGGCGTCTGCCCCGCTCATGATCAGCGGCGTAGCTGCCAAACATGCCAGTAACGCCAGCAATGTCAGCCCATAGTGGATGCACCAGGCGCGGCGAGAAAAATGACGATAACAGTAGCCAGCCAGCAAGGCCAAAGCCGGGGCCATCGGCAAAATATAAGGTGGCAATTTAGAACTGGAAGCACTAAAAAACACGAACACTAGCAGCGCCCATAAGCTGAGAAATAATAGCGGGCGGAATGCCGAAATATTGCGTGCGTCACTATTATTATCATTGACTGACCGTTGTTGTTCCCGCCTCCAGGCGCCTGCCCAAGCGTGCAGCCAGAGGCTGGTCCACGGCAAGGCGCAGAGTAAAAACACAGGCACAAAGGCATAAAATGGCTGGTAACGGCGGTGCACAGTTGACAAGAAACGCACAAAGTGTTCGTGCACGAAAAAGAACCAGGCGAATTCTGGATTACGCCAACTCACCAGTACAAACCAGGGCGCGGCGATGAGTATAAATATGGCAAGCCCCCAGCGCCACTCCATGCGCCGCCAGATCTCATAATCACGCGTCAGGATGCTGTAGAGCAACAGGATGGCTCCACCCAGTACCAGAGCAGCCAGGCCTTTTGACAGCACGGCAAGTGCCAGCGCCGCCCAGGCAAATCTCATCCATACTTTATCACTACGCTTTGGAGTTGTGTCCCGCTGATGGTTGGCAAGTATGAGACCACATAAAGAGGCAAACAAAAAAACAGAGAAACCCATATCGAGGGTAATCAGCTCGCCAAACAAGACAAAGAACAGACTGCTTGCCAGTGTAGTGGACGCTGCTATACCGGCTTGCAAACCCCATAGTCTGGCGCCGGTATAAGCTGCCAGCAGGAGCGCAAAAAAACTGGTCAAAGCCGTCCACAGGCGTGCCGTCCATTCGCCCTCTCCCCATATTTTGAAGGCGATAGCGGTTGCCCAGTACTGCAGGGGAGGTTTTTCAAAATATTTGAATCCGTTCAGGCGCGGAGTAACAAAGTCGCCGGAGAGAGCCATTTCGCGTGGTATTTCAGCGTAGCGTCCTTCGTCGGTATTGAGTAGAACCCGGCTGCCGAGAATGCCGAACCACAATGACGTAGCAAAAAGCGCCAACAAGATGATGATCAGCGGAGAGGAGAGCAGTTCAGGCTCGTCTGCAGTCAGGTGAGTAATGTTGGTCATGCCATCACATGAGGGCGAATGCCGACGAGATATTGCCTAGCCCTGCAAACGATCAAGATCGTCCACGTGAATGCTCTGAATATTGCGAAACAGAATGATCAAGATGGCCAGTCCGATAGCAGCCTCAGCTGCTGCTACCGTCAGGACGAAAAAAACAAATAATTGCCCATCCAGGTTGTCGAGATAGCGTGAAAATGCGACGAAATTCATATTCACTGCCAGCAGCATCAGTTCAATAGACATCAACAGCACGATCATATTCTTGCGGTTGAGAAAGATTCCAACCACGCTAATGGCAAACAAGATTGCTGATAAAAACAAAAAATGAGCAAGACTAAGAGTGGCCATGCAGTTTTTCCCCTCTTCAGATTTTATCCGACTCAGACTTGTCGTCAGGATCTATGTCTATTCGATCGTCTTGCTCAACCGGCATTTTCACAACACGCAGACGTTCACTTGCTTTTACTGCAATTTGTTCGTGAGGGCGTCCTGCCTTGCTCGATTGCCTGTCGCGCAGAGTCAGTACTACCGCGGCGATAATGCCAACCAGCAAAATTACCGAGGCTAGTTCAAACGGATAAACATAGTCGGTAAACAACAATTGCCCCAGAGCCTTGGTATTTGAGTAGTCAGCCCCAGAAGATGCCAGGCTGGCGTCGGCTATTTGTAATGGTTGACTCAGCAACACAAGCCCCATTTCAAATGCCAGTAACAGGCCTATTAACACCCCCAGCGGCAAGTATCGCCAAAACATTTGACGTAGCTTGTCAACGCTGATATCGAGCATCATTACCACAAATAGAAACAGTACCATTACCGCGCCAATGTAAATAAGGATAATGGCTATTGCCAAAAACTCTGCTTCCAGAAGCGCCCAAATACAGCCAGCGGAAAAGAACGCCAACACCAGGTGCAATACCGAGTGCACCGGGTTTCTGGAGGTGATGACGCGCAATGCTGCGAAAATTAGTACGGCGGCAAAAAAATAAAAGACTAGGGTTTTAAAATCCATAGTTACAATAACCTATCTGGCATCTGGTCAGCTTGGTTAGCGATAAGGCGCGTCGGCAGCACGATCTTTGGCTATTTGCTCCTCGTGGCGCTCGCCGTTAGATAGCAGCATTGCTTTGGTGTAATACAAGTCACCACGTTTCTCGCCGTGATATTCGTAAACGCGTGTCTCAACAATAGCGTCCACCGGACAGGCCTCCTCGCAAAACCCGCAGAAAATACATTTAGTCAGATCAATATCATAGCGGCTGGTACGTCGCGCCATCCTGCCATCGTCCTCTTGGCGTTCGGTACATTCGATGTGTATTGCCATAGCAGGGCACACTGCTTCGCACAATTTGCAGGCAATGCAACGTTCCTCACCGTCCGGGTAACGTCGCAGGGCATGTAATCCGCGAAAGCGACGGCTCTGGGGGGTTTTTTCTTCCGGGTATTGGACGGTAATCTTACGGGCGAAAAAATATCTGCCAGTAACCGACATTCCTTTTAGCAGCTCCTTGAGCAGCAGGCTACTGAAATATTGCTTGATAGCGCTCATGGTTGGTTTGTCTAGAGTGGCCAGGTAGTAAATATTAAGGTGGGTGTAATTACTGCCAGATTGTAAACGGCGACATCATCCACAGGCCGACTACCAGCATCCAGGCCAGGCAAATCGGGATAAATACCTTCCAGCCCAAACGCATTATCTGATCGTAGCGGTAGCGAGGAAAAGTAGCGCGGAACCACAGGAACAAAACAAGGATAATAAAGACCTTGACGAATAGCCACCATACTCCGTCAGGCAGGAAGCCAAACGGTGACAGCCAGCCGCCGAGAAAAAGCAGCGCGGTCAGGGAGGACATCAAGATCATGTTGGCGTATTCGGCTAAGAAGAAAAGCGCAAATGCCATGCCGGAATACTCAACGTGAAAGCCAACGATTTCTGATTCGCCTTCGGCAACGTCGAATGGCGCGCGGTTGGTTTCGACGACGCCGGAAATGAGAAATACCAGGAACATCGGAAAAAGTGGCAACCAGTTCCAAGACAACAGACCTATGCCACGTTCGGCAAACCAGCCACGTTGTTGTGACTCTACTATATCAACCAGATTGAGGCTGTTAGATACCATCAGTACGCAAATCAGCGCAAAGCCCATTGCTATTTCATAAGAGATCATCTGTGCAGCCGAGCGCATAGCACCGAGAAAGGCATATTTTGAGTTGGAAGCCCAGCCCGAGAGAATAATGCCATAGACACCCATGGAACCAATCGCCATGACAAAGAGCAGACTGGCGTCAATATTGGCCAGCACCAGGGCTGAGTCAAACGGTATTACCGCCCAGACAGCCAGTGCCGGTGCAATGGCGAGCATGGGCGCGATAACAAAAACAGCTTTGCTGGATTGCTCCGGGTAAATAATTTCCTTAAACAGCAGCTTTAGTCCGTCGGCAATCGGTTGTATGAGTCCAAACGGCCCAACACGATTGGGTCCGATACGCAACTGCATATAGCTAATGACCTTACGTTCAAGCCAGGTTAGATAGGCAACTCCCAACAGCAGCGGCGCGACTATAAGGACAATTTTCAGCAACGTCCATAATGCTGGCCACAGGCCGCCAAACCAGTTGGCGCCAACACTATTGGCACCGGATAATAGTTGTTGCATCATCTCACTCATGAAAGCGGCTCCACGCTAATTGCGTCAAACATTCCACCAAGATTAGCAGTGTCAGGATGAGCAGAGCTCAGATGCAAACAACCCGCCGGGGTACGCTTGTCGATCCGCAGCCTGAGTTGAACGCTGGTTTCAGCCTGGCTGACCTGAACTAATGCTCCATCGGCCAACCCCAGTTTTGCTGCATCGTCTGAATTGAGGCGCGCCATGGGGCTTTTCGCATCGGCTGTGGATTGCAGTGCCTGCGAGCGGCGCGCTAGCGGGTCAGTAAAATATATTGGTATGTCTGCAACACGTTGCAAGCCATTTGCTGGATGCGGTTCCAGTTGCAAGGTCGCTGCTGTGACAGAGTTGTCCAATCCGTCGATGAAGTGCACTTCGTTGTCGTCATTTACCGGTGCAATTTCTGCGCGTACTTCCTCGCTACATTGTTGCTTAAAGCCGGGCAAGTCAAGCAGATTGCCAAGTACACGCAATACTTTCCATCCCGGTCGTGCTTCGCCTTGTGGTGAGGCAACAGCGTGGAAAGATTGAAGGCGTCCTTCACAGTTTACAAAGCTGCCGGAGGTTTCACTAAAGGGGGCTATTGGTAGTAGCACGTCAGCGTAATCCATCGCTGCCTCTGATTGAAAGGCGGCACAATGCACAACCATTTTGGCCTCTTTCAGCTTGCTGATAGCCAAACCCGGGTTATAGCAGTCCAGTTCTGGTTCAGCTCCAAAGACAACGAAAGCCTGTCGTTCCTGCGCGAAAGGGTGATGTTCTGGCTTTTTGCAATACACTTGCGCCAGGTAGCCGCCTAGGCTGTTGGCGGCCTCGCCGAGGTAACCAAAGGTGGCACCGCTTATGGTGGCCAGTTGTTGCGACAGTTGCAGCAGTTGGGCGGCTTGCGGTATTTGTGCAGCCACGTTGCCCAAAAAGATATGTCGTCTGCCATCGCAGTCGCACAGACTGGAGGCGATGCGGCTCGCTTCATCGTCAGTAGTTATACTTTCCAGGCCAGCTGGCACCGGCTGGTTTTGTAGTTCGGCAGCTGCTTTAGTAACAGCGCCGAGAGCAGACAGCAATTGTGCAGGCGCGACGTTAATATTGCTGTGTAGTGACAGTAACGGGTCATCCCCACCAACGCCGATTTGGCTGATTAGGCCGCCACGGCGGCACGCCTTTCTGAGACGCAAGGCAACTAGAGGCTGATCCTTGCGTAAGAAAGAGCCAATAACCAGAGCTGCTTGCAAATTATCTATGCTGACCAGCTCCAATCCCAGCCACGGGTGGCCGTTACGGATGGACGCGGCCATAATTGCCTGCGGGTGCTGCCGGAGACGGTGTTCAATTGACTGGCTGCCCAGCCCACCAAAGATTTTTTGCAACAGGAACATCTCTTCGAGTGTGCTATGCGGTGAAATCAGTCCTGCCAACGCATCGGCCCCATTTTTTTTGCAGATGTCAGCGAGGCCATGCGCTACGTAATCGAGCGCCACATTCCAGGCCACTGCCTGCCATTGACCGCCTTGCTTTACCATTGGCGTCGTAAGACGTTGTTCGCTGTTTAGCGCTGTGTAGGAGAAACGATCCTTGTCAGAAATCCAACACTCATTGATCGCTTCGTTCTCGGCTGGCAGTATGCGAAACACAAACCCCTGTTTAACATGGGCGATTAAGTTGCTTCCCAGCGCATCGTGTGGGCTAATTGTATGGAGCCGTTGCAGTTCCCAGGTACGCGCGGCGTAGCGGAATGGTTTGGAGGTAAGCGCTCCTACCGGACAAAGGTCTATCATGTTGCCTGAGAGTTCAGAATCAACCGAGCGCCCGACAAAGGTAACTATTTCGCTGTACATACCACGATTGACCATGCCAAGCTCCATGACCCCGGCTAATTCCTGGCCAAAACGTACGCAACGGGTACAGTGGATGCAACGGCTCATTTCCTGCATTGAAATTAGCGGACCAACTTCCTTGATGGGTACAAGACGCTTTTTTTCGTTATAGCGTGACACGCTGCCGCCGTAACCAACTGATAGATCTTGTAATTGACATTCTCCACCTTGGTCGCAAACCGGGCAGTCAAGCGGGTGATTGATTAGCAAAAACTCCATGACGCTTTTTTGCGCCTGTTTGGTAAGTGCAGAGTGGGTAAATACCTTCATGCCATTGCTGACCGGCGTGGCACAGGCAGGCATCGGTTTTGGCGCCTTCTCAATTTCTACCAGGCACATGCGGCAATTGGCGGCAATTGACAGTTTTTTGTGGTAGCAGAAATGCGGGACGTAAACACCCATCTCCTGCGCGGCCTCGATAACCGTGCTACCTTCTATTACGTTAGTCTTTTGACCGTTTATTTCTATTTCCGCCATGAAAACACCTTGCGATTAAACGGGGGCTGATACGCCTTTCGGCGTATGAAAATCGCTACCTGCCCACTGTACGTCCTTTGGGACCAGACATCTCTTGTGTTCAATGTGATGGAGAAATTCTTCCCGGAAATGTTTGATAAAGCTTTGTACCGGCATTGAGGCTGCGTCTCCCAACGCGCATATCGTACGCCCCATAATATTGCCAGTGATACTCTCCAGCAACTCCAGATCTTCCGGCTTGCCTTCACCGTTTTCAATGCGGCGAATAATTTTATGCAGCCAGCCGGTTCCTTCTCGACATGGTGTACATTGACCGCATGATTCCTCGTAGTAAAAGTAGGACAGGCGCTCAAGCGCCTTGACCATGCATACAGTTTCGTCCATGACGATTACTGCCCCAGAGCCAAGCATTGAACCGGCGGCGGCAATGGAGTCATAGTCGAGGGTGCATTGCATAATTACCTCAGCAGGCAGTACGGGAGCGCTGGAGCCACCAGGTATTACGGCTTTCAGCTTGCTACCATTACGCATGCCACCGCACATTTCAAGCAGCTTGGCAAAAGTCGTACCCATGGGTACTTCATAGTTGCCTGGGCGTTCAACATGACCAGAAACAGAAAATATCTTGCTGCCTCCGTTGTTCGGTTTGCCTATGTTCAGGTACGATTCCGCTCCCATATTGAGTATAAAAGGAACCGCAGCCAGCGTCTCAGTATTGTTGATGGTGGTAGGCTTGCCAAACAAGCCGTAAGAGGCTGGAAAAGGTGGCTTGAAGCGCGGTTGCCCTTTTTTGCCCTCGATTGACTCAAGCAGCGCCGTTTCCTCGCCGCAAATATAGGCACCGTAACCATGATGGGCGTAAAGCTCGAAGTTGAAATTGGAGTTAAGGATACTCGTGCCCAACAAATTGGCTTCGCGCGCTTCTTCCAGTGCAACTTCAAACCTTTTATAAGCCTCGAATATTTCGCCGTGAATATAGTTATAGCCGCTTTGTGCTCCTATGGCGTAGGCAGCTATGGTCATACCTTCGATAACGCTGTGTGGGTTGTAGAGCAGGATATCCTTGTCTTTAAAGGTGCCGGGCTCTCCCTCATCGGAGTTGCAGACGATATATTTGTCGCCAGGCAGATCGCGTGGCATAAAGCTCCATTTCAGACCGGTTGGGAACCCGGCTCCGCCACGACCGCGCAGGTTTGAGTTCTTGATCTCTGCTGTTACATCGGTCGGTGATTTTTGCTCGCTGATGATGCTTCGTAACGCCTTATAACCGCCACGTGCTTCATATTCAGACAAGCTCCACCTGTCTGTTTCACCTTGCCAACCGGCAACCAACAAAGGGTTAATTGCATCCAGTATAGCCATTATTGCAGGCTTTCCAGTAAAACGTCGATGGCCTGACGGTCCATACGGTTGCACATCCGGTGGTTATTGTGCAGCATAACCGGAGCGTCGCCACAGGCACCCATGCATTCGCCCTCCTTGAGGGTGATCTTGCCGTCTGGAGTCGTTTCGTTAAAACTTATTCCGAGCTTCTCTTGCAGGTATTGAGCGGCGTGGTTGGCACCGGAAAGGGCACAGGGTAGGTTGGTGCAAACAGTCAGCTTATGACGCCCGATCGGCTCCAGTTCGTACATGTTGTAGAAGGTTGCTACCTCCTGCACGGCTATAGGCTGCAATTTCAAGTACGCTGCTACTGCTTCGATTATTTCCGTTGATAACCAGCCGTCGTTTTCTTCTTGCGCAATGGTCAGGCAGGCCATTACCGCTGATTGTTGCCTGCCAGGCGGGTATTTGTCCACTTCACGAGCGAAGCGCTGCAAGGTGGTTTCCGCAAATAGATTACTACCGGTGGTTGATTGTATCGCTTCGTTCATCGGTCGATCTCACCAAAAACTACATCTTGTGAGCCGATTATTGTTACCACGTCGGCGATCATATGGCCCTTGGACATCTCATTCATGGCGGCCAGGTGGGCAAAACCAGGGGCGCGTAGCTTGCAGCGATATGGTTTGTTGGCGCCGTCGGAGATAAAGTAAACGCCGAATTCGCCTTTCGGGTGTTCAACGGCGGCATAGGCCTCACCGGGCGGCACATGAATACCTTCTGTAAACAACTTGAAATGGTGAATCAGCGCTTCCATATCTTCCTTTATGGTTGCTCTTGCTGGTGGTGATACTTTTAGATTGTCACTCATTACCGGGCCAGGATTTTTACGTAACCAGTCGATACATTGACGGATTATTTTATTCGATTGCAGCATTTCTTCCATGCGCACCAGATAGCGGTCGTAACAGTCCCCGTTTACACCGACTGGTATGTCGAAATCTATATGCTGGTAGGCGGCGTAGGGCTGCTTTTTGCGCAAATCCCAGGCGATACCTGAACCTCGCAGCATGGGTCCGGTAAAGCCAAGTTGTTGCGCTCGTTGTGGTGAGACAGTCCCGACGCCCACCAAGCGCTGCTTCCAGATGCGGTTGTCGGTTAACAGTGTATGGTATTCGCCGTGGTAGGTTATGAAACGTTGGCAGAAGTCTTCCAGGAAGTCGAGCATGGAGCCTTGCCGGTTGGCGTTCATCTTGGCTACCTTTTTTGCGTTTTTCCAGGGCGACACTTCGTATTGCGGCATACGCTCAGGCAGATCGCGATACACTCCGCCGGGACGATAATATGCCGCGTGCAAACGCGCGCCGGAGACCGCTTCATAAACATCCATCAAATCTTCGCGTTCACGGAACGTGTATAACGCCATGGTCATAGCGCCAACGTCAAGCGCATGGCAGCCAAGCCATAACAGGTGATTGAGAATGCGCGTCACCTCGTCGAACATGGTGCGGATGTATAGCGCACGTTCCGGCACTTCAACATCAAGCAGTTTTTCCATTGCCAGACAATAGGCGTGTTCGTTAGACATCATCGACACATAGTCAAGACGATCCATGTATGGTACCGACTGAATCCAGGTGCGTGTTTCGGCCAGCTTCTCGGTGCCACGGTGCAACAACCCGATATGTGGGTCAGCGCGCTCTATAACCTCGCCTTGCATTTCCAGCACCATGCGCAGCACACCATGCGCCGCCGGATGCTGAGGGCCGAAGTTAAGGGTGTAGTTTTTTATATCTGCCATGCTACTCCCCGGAATTGCCAAAGCCGGGTTGGCGGATGATACGCGGCGTGACTTCACGTGGTTCTATGCTGACCGGCTGGTAGATAACACGCCCGGCCTCCGGGTCGTATCGTACCTCGACATGGCCTGAGACAGGGAAGTCCTTTCTGAAAGGGTGGCCGCTAAATCCATAGTCGGTCAAAATGCGGCGCAAATCGTTATGTCCAGGGAATACGATGCCGAACAGGTCAAAGGCTTCTCTTTCGTACCAGTCGGCACTCGCCCATATTTGCGTTGCCGAATCAACAGAGGGGAAGTCATCATCGTTGGCAAATGTCCGCACCCGCAAGCGCTGGTTGTGGGTGATAGACAATAGATGCACAACTACGGCAAATCGTTTGCCTGTCAAGTTGTCACCGTGGGTTGCATAATCAACACCACATAGGTCAATTAGTTGCGCATAATCAAACTGCCCCGACTCGCGCAATTCGCCCAGCAGCTCCAGGTAATCGTTACTGGCTACCTCAATGCCGACTTCTGCCAGAGCTTCGTTGATAGATAGCAAGCGTCCGCCAAAATGTTGACGCAGCGAATCGGCAAGTTTACGACTTTTATGTGACACGTTGGTTATTAGCGGGCAATGGTGCTTTCGCGGCGTATCTTGTTTTGCAGTTGCATCAATCCGTAGAGCAGGGCTTCCGACGTCGGTGGACAACCAGGTATATAAATATCAACCGGCACCACGCGATCACAGCCGCGCACCACTGAATAGGAGTAATGATAATAACCACCTCCGTTGGCGCAACTGCCCATGGAAATCACCCAGCGCGGTTCGGGCATTTGATCGTAAACCTTGCGCAAGGCTGGCGCCATCTTGTTGGTGAGCGTGCCGGCGACAATCATTACGTCTGATTGACGTGGACTAGGCCTGAAAATAATGCCAAAACGGTCGAGATCATAGCGCGAGCAACCAGCGTGAATCATTTCAACAGCGCAACAGGCCAGCCCGAAAGTCATCGGCCATATTGAGCCGGTACGCATATAGTTGATTAGTTTGTCTGCCGAGGTGGTGACAAATCCTTCGCCGAGAATGCCTTCAATACTCATATGATTGTTTTGTTGATAGCCGGGTTATTCCCAATCCAGAGCGCCCTTTTTCCAGGCGTAAATATAGCCAATTAGTAGCACGGCTATAAAGATTAGCATCTCAACAAAGCCGAACAACTTGATTGCCGGAGTGGCGGTTATTTCACCGAATATGGCCGCCCACGGCACCAGGAAAGCTACCTCCAGATCAAAGAGGATAAAGATGATGGCTATCAGATAATAGCGCACGTCAAACTTCATGCGCGCGTCTTCAAAGGCCTCAAAGCCGCATTCGTAGGGCGATATCTTTTCACTGTCCGGGCGGTGTGGCCCGATCAATGTGCCCAGCACCATTGGCAGTACTCCGAAGCCAACTCCGACCAGCATAAACATCAGAATGGGAAAATAGTTATCCAGCATTGGCTTGGCTTGTATCAGACTATAGTTGGGGCTGCAGGAAAAACACCTGACGGATTATATATCATGCCATGATCAGACGGGGTGTGATAGCAAAATGGTTTCAAGTGCGTCTGAACCATAGAGCACAGAAGCCAGACCGGCTGGCAGACCCTCACGTCCCCACAGTTCGACTAGCGCAAGCAGGGCTGATGGGTTTGTTGGAAGGGGTAAGACGATTACGGCATTTCCGGCCATAAGGTGGCGTGCCATGATGCCAGCGCAGGCGGCAAATCCTCGCTTCTCGGTGGCGCGGATTACTACTGTGTTACCGTCTCTGGTTTCTGGGCACAGGCCGTTGGTTGGCAGTAAGTCAATGTATGTGGCGCTGTTGGGTGACGTTTGGTCGCCTTGCCGTTCGGATTGCCTGGCCAGGGCCTCGAAATCGTCTCTTACCATGTTTACTGCGGCGCGAGCCTTACTTGCGTTTTGCCCACGCGTCTCGGGCTCTTCAACAAGCAGTCGGGCAAAATGATCTGCGTACAGGCTACCGCACAGAGTCTGCGCGACTGCAGCCAGGGGAATGGCGCGCTGTGACAAATTCATGGCTTGCCAGGATGGAAAAGCTGCCCGAGCTGCGGATAACGCTTCGGCAGCCTCATGGACGCTACATAAAGGGACTTTGCGTAACACCTTGCCGTTCGGAGATTTAATTGCTACCAACCCATCACCACAGGTAAGCAAGGCGCGGCCGTTTATCCATAATGGCAAGACCGGCGGTTCATCCGGGCTAAAGAAATGCAAGTCCATCTGGCTGTATTCTTGCCCGCTGTTGAACGTTATTTTATGGTTCACAGCTGAACTTGTGCTTTGCATTTTTGTATTCATACAGCATTTTCGTTACAAACCACTTAGGGAGACGCTGATTTATTGCCTGCGCGGGCGAAATCTTGCGTTGCGCGGTGCTCGAAAGCTTTCCTATCTGCTTGATATGTCTCACATTCTGTGCGCCGTGCGCTTTGTCTTTCGTTCCGCTCGCATAATAAATCAGCGCCTCCCTAGCTTAACAGATATTAAGGGCGGCAATTATTCTTCGGCGCTGGTGCTAAATATAGAAAAATACTCCGCAGAAAATATTGCTGCAGCGGCTGTGATTATTCTTGCGTCTTGCGTTCCGCGGGTGAAGAAAGTGCCTGGAACTCCAGGCTTGATATAGCCGCGATAGACTGCCCGGCAATGCCTTGAAGATCGCCGTGCATGCCGACGGCGGCTTCGATGAAACGGCCAATTTGCATTTCCCTCTTTGCCCACTGACGCATTATTGCTTTTTTTTCGGCTACCAGATCGTCCTGCATGCCTTCAAAGACTTCAACCATTGCTTCTACGCGTTGCCGAAAGCGCGGACCGGTCAGGTATTGGTATACCATTTCTGCTTTACCTTGATGATCCTCAAGGGCACACTGGGCATGGTGTGCTCGCTGTAGACTGTGCCGCAATAGGTGGGCAACAGGCAGGGCGAGCATAGGGCTACACAACCAGATGCCGTTTCGCTCACCGAATCCTTGCACGCCTTCAGGTAACGCCTTGCTTACCAGTACCGCCAAGTCAGCGCCCGCACGTCTCTGGTCAGCCCGCAATTTTGGTAGCCAGGCATTGTTCCAGCGACGGGTGCGTTTTGATTCCCACAGAATCTGTCCACAGATTTCACCGGAGTTAGTGCTAATCTGTTGCAGGATATCAGCGCCAGATTCTCCTTTAGGCACCGGGTCAATGCTGTCTTGCGCAAACCCTTCCCGCAGCAGGTTTTCCAGCGCCAATTCTTGTGCCTCACCTTGTAGCTGTTGCGAACCTTGTTCAGACTTGCGTTTTAGTTCCTCAATTGTTTGCTGCATGGATTTGATCATTTGTTCCTTTTCCAGCAACTTCAACTGCGAGCTCTCTTCAGCTTCTATCCTGACCCGTTGTCTGATGTCGTCCAGGTTTTGCTTGACCCGCTTTTCAATGGTCAGTTCAATCTCACGACGTTCATCGTCAAGTTGACGTTGCTTCTTGAGCATAATTGCCTGTTCAGTTTGAGCGGCGGCGAGTTTTTCTTCTCTGTTTTTTAACAGTTCTCGAGTCTCACGTAAGTTGCGTGCTTGCTCGGCAAGATCATCGGCTGCCGCTTCGCGCGCACGCTTACCTTCTTCAACTGCTATTCTTTCACGTTCCTCTTTTAGGCGTTGACCAATTTGCGCCTCCTTTGCCGCCAGTTGCTCTTCATAGCGCTTACTGGTGGCAGCCAATAGTGGCGCTGCCAGCGACTCTGATAACAATATTTCGTTATGGCAATTTGGGCAATGGATGATTGGCTCTTTCATTTTTCCAGTCTTGTAACCGCCTGCTTTATAGTGCTTGAATCAGGTGAGTGTGAAGTCTCAAAACTGAATATCTCTATATGGCCGGTCTGCTCCAGCTGCTCTTTCAAAACTATGTCCTGCAAGCTAAATGAGCCGCTATCCTGATGCGCTAACACCAGATTTTTATCGTCCAAAGATACTTTGTCTGCCTGAATGATCAGGTTGCGATTAGTGCGTACCGGCGGTAATTCCGGCAGTATCAGCACAGGCAGTCGCGCCTTGCGCTCTTCCGAAATCAGTCGCGGTACCGCTAACTCGGCGGCGGAAGCTGACGGAGCCATAATCTGAAGACCAAGTTCAATGTGCTCCGAGCTTTCAGAAATGGCCCAACGTACAAGACAAATCTGCCATTGTTTTTCATCGTCAATACAGAATGTGACAATATCGCCGACGCGTAGATGTTTGGTTTCGCCTGACAAATGCATGATGGCGCAACCGTTCGGGCTTTCGTTGGTCATCATCCATTGGCTACTTCCCCGCGGCGAATGATCGTTGCTTATCAGCATTAGCCACAGGTTTTCAACGCCTGGGCATAGCGTCGCGCGCTTGGAGTAGCGGCGGCGTTGAAAGCTGCGCTTGCTGGTAGAGTCAACAAAATTGGCGATACGCCTCAGAACTCCCAATCCGGCAGCTCTACTTACAAAGTCAGGAAGGTTCAATTGTTGTGCTTCAGTACCGGCCAGCAGACGTTTGACGTGTTCAGCTGCAATTTTGGTGATTGAATCGCATTTGAAATAAAGCGCGTTCGTACCCATTTTCGGAGTGCTGTGAATGAGAAGTTGGGCTGGTTGATCCTCGAGTGGATTAACCCAAAAGGATCCTCGCTTATCGAGTGGCATTATTTGTAAAAATTTGACCTCTTCGTCGTGGTCAGCAATGTAGTCAGCGAGGAACATTAATTCCGGCGCGGAAAATGAGGCTGGCTGAAAACAGGATAACAACAGACTGCGCAAATACATTCTCGAAATTTGAGGCGACTCGGGAGAGACGCGGTAATTTTCTGCCCCGGTTTCACGTGCCTGGTGGAAAAGCTGGTGATACTGCTCCCATATGCCTACACGCGCTGGCTTGGCTGCCAGGTAGCTAACAAGCAGATTCCGGGATAAGCAATGGGCCGCACAGTACAGAGCCGTAAAAGGTGAAAAGTGTTCGATCTCGCTGTGCTTGGAAAAAGCTTTGGTTTCAAACATGTCGAGATAGTCGTTGGTCAAGTCCTCGAGCAGCATCTGCGACGATATCACCAGAGCCCTTGTGCGGCGGGATATTGGCAAAGTTGTTCTGCGAAGGGATGGTAACAAGCGTTCAACCATGCGGTTGGCATGGTTGTAGATGAGTTCTGTCAACTTCATGACCTGCGTTTGAGGCAGGCCGCTTTCATTTATTGTTTGCAGGTGATAACGCAGGGTGTCGAAGTAACGCTCCTTAGGCTCTTCTCGTCCAGATTTTAGCCATTCTAATATCTTATGGATATTCGTTAACACCGGGTTGTCGTCGTTTTTATGGGTTTCTTGCATAATGTGAATATAGGCGCGACAATGTTTCAGTTTTCAAGAATCGGGCATTGAAATAATTAGCCTATGTGCGTGCTATATGGCTAGTTAAACATTCGTAATCATGTCTGCAAGGCGACGGTTGAACGGGAAGAAAGATATGATTACGCTTGATAAGTAATTACAGGCCTGGCGCTTGCCAATGTCCGGATCTGCCGCCGCTTTTTTCCAGCAGTCGAATATCGCCTATCTGCATGCCACGATCAACCGCCTTGCACATGTCATAAATGGTTAGCAATCCTGCACTGACTGCGGTAAGAGCTTCCATTTCGACACCGGTGCGTCCCACGCACTCACAAACAACTGTGCAATAAACAGAGCTGCTCTGTTGGTCGATATCGAAATCGGCGCTGACATGCGTCAGAGAAAGAGGATGGCATAACGGGATCAGGGCAGCAGCCTGTTTACTGGCGTTTATCGACGCTATACGGGCCACGCCTAACACGTCACCTTTTGCGGCCTTGCCGGACTCAATCAGTTTCAATGTTTCTGGCATCATCATTATGCTTCCGCGCGCGCGTGCGAGTCGGGAGCTTTCGGGCTTATGGGCAACGTTTACCATGTGGGCTGCACCGGAAGCGTCAAAGTGGGTCATCTGGTTGCTGGACATATTGAAGCATCAACTGCCATTTATTGATCTCAATCGTCGTTGTTACAGGAATGAGGGCATGCCGCGTACTCGCGCAGTCCGCACGAATGCCACTCGTCCGATGCGTTATCATAACACTTATAAATTGTTACTTCCCGCCATGCCTTCTTTCGAACCTTATGAATACTTGTTTGCTCGACTGTTTGTTAGTGGGCGAGAGCTGGCGGATGCTATAAGTCGTCGAGTGTCTGGGAGATTGACTGCCGTTTTGGCTGTTGCTCTTCTCCTTATTAATATATCGGCGCAGGCTGGAACGGAAACTTATGGCGATTTGCCTAGTTTGGGGGACAATGCTGACATAGATTTACCCTGGGACATTGAGAAACGGCTCGGGCATAAGATCATGAGCAAGATTCGTAACCGCGAGCCCTCCTACCTCAATGATGCTGAAGTGGAAGAGTATCTTTTAAGTCTTGCCAGGCGCTTGACGGATGAGCGTCGAGATCCGCCAATGCATCTGTTTGTGCTCATGGACAGGTCAATTAATGCCTTCGCCATGTATGGTGGTTATATAGGTGTGCATAGTGGGTTGTTTAAGCTGGCTCGCTCCGAATCCGAACTGGCGAGCGTTATTGCGCACGAGATTGCGCACGTTACCCAACGCCATCTGGCGCGGCAAATTCCACGACGAAAAAACCTTTCGCTGGCTACCTTTATAGCAACAGCTTTAGCACTGGCGGCAGCGCGTAGCAACCCACAGGCCGCGCAAGCGGCTATGGTAACGGCGCAAGCCGGCGCGATTCAGGGGTATTTAAACTTTTCACGTGAGTTTGAGCGCGAAGCAGATCGTGTCGGTTTGGCGCGTCTAATGAATGGTGGTTTTTATGCTTATGCCATGCCTGAGTTCTTTATTCGCTTGCAAAAATCCACACATCAATATGGTGCTGATGCCTCGGCCTATTTGCGCACGCACCCCCTAACCCTGGAGCGTGTCTCCGACCTGCAAAATCGAGTGCCGGAACGATCGCGCCAGCAAGACAGGCCTGGTGACGAACTTGATTTTTACCTCGTACGCGCCAAACTGCAGGCGCTTGAAGAAACGCCGGTACTGGCCGTTCAAAAAGCCAAAGCTGAGCTTTCGCAACCACCACTTGATATACCGTCAGCTGCCTTACACTATGCTCTTGCCGTTGCTCAGTTCCGCGCACGCAATTGGCGGGCGGCCGAAGACGCCAACAATCAGGCGAGACTGGCGGCAAAAAAAAGTGGTCTGACGTTGAAAAAAACAGGATCGCCGCTCATAGACCGACTTGCGGCAGAAATAAAACTCAAAATGGGTGCGAAATTGTCCGCCATCAGACTATACGAGGCGGCGGCAAAAAAATGGACTCATAATCAGCCCATTATTCTCGGACTTGCCGAAGCGCTTTTAGTTGGCAAACGCTATTCTGAGGCGCGTCGACTGCTCGAATCAGAAATCCAGCGCAGTTATTACCGCATTCGGCTATATCGTCAACTGGCTCGCACAGGCGCAAAAATAGGTAAGGCATCGCTGCAACATAGCGCCATGGCCGAGGCTTACTTTGAAGACGGTAGACTGGGCGAAGCTGTTGAGCAGCTGGAGCTGGCCCAAAAAGCGGGTGACGCCAACTTTTATGACTCTTCCAGCATTGATGCACGCCTGCGACAGTTGCGGCGACAGCTACGTGAAGAAAATCTTCCTTTGTCATCGAATAACTAACACTATGCTGTCCGCAGACAGGAGAACAGATAAGCAAAATAGCAAGGTCAGGACTGATCTGGTTCTGCAAGGTGATTGCTCACCAAGCTTGCTTAAGCGAGCCGTCATTGCAAGCAAGTCGGGTAGCGTGCGCAGGCATCTGGCCAACGATGGCGCTGTTTGGCGTTGCCAGGACGCCAGTTCGGGCGCGGAGTTTGATGCTATTAAGCCACAACTTGCCGAAGCACGGATTGACTATGCCTTTGTGCCGTCAGACTTAAGACTGGGTAGTTTTAGCTTGTTGGTATTTGATATGGACTCAACTCTAATTACCATTGAATGCATAGATGAGCTGGCCGATTTTGCCGATAAAAAGAAGGAGGTAGCCGAAATTACGGCCACAGCCATGCGTGGCGAACTTGATTATAGCGAAAGTCTCAAGCAGCGTCTGGCCTTGCTTGCAGGGTTACCGGTAAGCGTGCTGGAGCAGGTTTATAGCCAGCGGTTGCAACTAACGTCCGGCGCGCGCGAACTATTGGCGTCTGCCAAGCTGGCCGGTTTAAGAACCGCTATTATCTCCGGAGGTTTTACATATTTCAGTCAGCGACTGGCAACCGAGTTGTCGCTTGACTACTCGGTCTCCAATATCTTGGCGATTGAAAAAGGCAAGCTGACTGGCAAGGTGGTCGGCGAACTTGTTGATGCGTCAGCCAAAATGCGCCACTTGCAACGTTTGCAGACAGAATTGGCAATTACCTCAGAGCAATGTATAGCAATTGGCGATGGAGCCAACGACAGACTCATGCTGCAAGCGGCTGGTTTTTCGGTTGCCTTCCACGCCAAACCGGTATTAAGCGAGGCGACGACAGTGGCCATAAGATATGGCTCCCTGGCGCGTTTGTTGCCGCTATTTCAAACCGTCTAGGTTTACTCCCGCTAGCGCCGGGAGGAGGCGCGCCTTATACGTTTGTTGAGGCGGCTACTACGCTTGGAGGCTATGCGTCGGCGCTTTTTGGCTTTCTTTTTCTGCACGCGGCTACTTGACTTGCTGTAGCGTCGCTTGACTCCTTTTCTGGTTGACTTTTTGTTCGTTGTCTTGGACTCTGCTTGTGGTGACAGAGTCAAGGCTGGCGGCAACTCATTAATGGCTGCTTCAATTTTTGCCATACTGATGCGTCGCTTGGGCAGGAGAATGCTATGCCCGGCGCTGATTCTTTTATTCAGGCCGTTTATCCTGCTCAACAGATTGTAATCTATACCCAGCTTTTCGGCCAGCTTGTCGAGTTGTTCTCCGGTCTCCGGTTTGTATATCCGCCACGAACTAAGATTGCCCTTGTAGGTCGACAGGTTGTTCTGAAAAAGCTCCAGCCGGTCAGCCGGCAATACAATGGTATCGCCAGCGCGAATAAGAGGCCGCTTATGGGCAGCATTCAAATTGACAAAGGATGAAGTGTCCATATGCGCTAACTTGGCTGCCAGATTCAGATCCAGATTCTTTTCGCTGGTTAGCGTCATGAAATATGGCTTGTTGGGGATAGGCGGTAACCCGAGTTGCGAGAATAAATTTTTGTCAGCGACAATGTTCTTCAAGGCCTGCAGTTTGGGTACGTAGTTACGTGTTTCGTCAGGCATTTTTATGGCGTTGAAATCTTCAGGCAAACCTTCATTACGGTTTTTTTTCACCGCTCGAGCTACGGAGTACTCGCCCCAGTTATATGAAGCTAGAGCCAGGTGCCAGTCGCCATGCATTTCGTAGACAAATTGCAGATAATCAAGTGCCGATCGAGTTGACTCAATAAAATCGCGTCTCTGGTCATGCCACCAGTCTTGTTGCAGCATGAAAATTTTGCCGGTAGATGGTATGAATTGCCATAAGCCTACCGCCTTGGCAGGCGATTGCGCCAGCGGGTTATACGCGCTTTCGACCATCGGTAACAAGGCGAACTCCATCGGCATGCCGCGGCGCTCTATTTCCTTTACTATGAAGTAAAGATAGGGGCGGCCACGCTCAGCCATGCGAAGCAGGTTGGCGGGCTTGCGCAGGTAGTATTCCTGGTGTACGCGTACCAGGTCGTTGTCAAGATCAGGCATTGAGAAGCCATGCCGTATACGCACCCACAGGTCGTCCGGCTTGGCGGTTAAATCTATTGCTTCGGGGATAGGTATAGGCGCGGCATTGGCTACCTGCAAGACAGTAGTGTTTTTACTGCCGCCAGTGAAATTTCCGACCGTGACCGTATCCTCGGTTATGAACGCCAGCGCCGGCACCACCTTCAGTGCAATAAGTGCTGCCAGGAGCGCGGACTTAAGGTCAAGCCCTGTGAAGCGTTGTATGCTTGTCGCTCGCATTATTCCCCCTGTTGTTAGCCGGGCTAAGATTATCAGTTTTTGTGTGATAGCTTGTCAAGAAAGTTTATGTTCCGTTATCGTCGTTGCTATCACGCAGGCTAATCGTTGACCATCCACAATGTTCAGCGTGGGCAGCAAGGGTAGGATCCGGGTCTACGGCAACTGGGTTGGTGACTACTTGCATGAGTGGCAGGTCATTGAGTGAGTCGCTATAAAAAAAACTGCGAGCGAAACTGTTCCAGTGCAATCCCAGAGACTCCAGCCAGGCAGCTACTCGCACAATCTTGTTGTCACGAAATGCCGGTTCTCCACGTGGTTTGCCGGTGAATTGGCCGTCGGTGTCGGTGGCCGCTATGGTAGACACCAGGTGCGTGATGCCGTACTCGCGCACGACAGCTCCTGCCAGAAAGCAATTTGTGGCGGTAACCACTGCGCACAGGTCGTATGCGTCAAGATGCCTTGTTACCAGCGCGCGTGATTTTCTGCTCATCAATGGACGGATGCGGGTACTGACAAATTCGGCGTGCCACTGCTCCAGTACATCCCGGTTGTGACGCGCCAGCGGGGCAAGTTGGAAGGACATAAATTCATCAATATCAAGCGTACCAGCTTTATAGGCGGCATAAAAACGTTCGTTATTGGCGTTTTGTGTCTTGGCGTCAACGACACCTTTGTCAACCAGGAATTTAGCCCATTCGTAATCAGAATCGCCCGAGAGCAGGGTATTATCCAGGTCAAAAAGAGCAAGGTTCACGCGTGGCTTTCGGGAGAAGAAAAATCGTTGAGCGCATTACGCAACATGGGCATGGTAAGTGTCCGTTTTGTTTCCAGAGTGTAGCGGTCCAAAGCGTCGACAATTGCTTCCAGGGAGCGCATGTCACGTGTGTAGTGGGTAAGCAGGTAATCAAGCGCCCCTGACGGCAGATGCATGGCTCTCTCCCTGCATTGCTGGCGGAGCACAATTTTCTTGTCTTCGTCTGAAAGAAGATGGAGTCTAAAAGTCAAACCGGATGCGAGGCGGGTGCGCAGGTCTTCCCGCAATTCAAGTTGAGACGGTGGTTGCTCTGCAGCAGTTATCAGCTTACCTCCACTAGCTTGCAGGTGGTTGAAGGCGGTGAATAGTTTTTCCTGCCAGTCATTATCCAAGTGTTCAATATGATCCACCGCTAGTACAAGAACAGAATCGCCAATATCACTGGAGCTGCCAAATTGCGCTGTAGTAAGCGGGTCAAGAAGTCTGCAGCCGTAAGTGGCCGTAGCCTTGAGCAGGTGTGATTTGCCGCTACCGCGCTCGCCACATAGGTGAAATGATACGCCAGGGTGATGTTTATCCTGCAGCCAATGCTGCAATGCGGAGATAGCAGCAGAGTTTTCGCCGCTGACATAATTATCGAAATCAGGGGGAGCGGGAGGAGAAAGCTGTAGCAACAATTGACGCATGGGTTATAGCATAAGCACAGAGAGCCGGCTTCGCCAAGTTTTGGTTATTCGGTTAGAATGGTAGTTCATTAGAATTACAATTGCTAACGTGACGCATGGCGGTAAGATAAGAGTAGTGTAGTGCCAGTTCTGCGTGCCCTCGTTACGAAAAGCACCAAATTTTAGCATTATGCCAGGCATTATTACTGAGGCTGCATTGACAACATGGCGCTAACCTATCGAGATGCTGGCGTCGATATTGACGCTGGCGAAAAGCTGGTTGAGCGTATCAAGCCGTTGGCGGAAAAAACGTTGCGCAAGGAGGTGCTGAAAGGTATCGGTGGCTTTGGCGCACTTTTTGAAGTGCCCAAGCGTTATCACCAGCCGGTACTGGTTTCCGGCGCCGATGGAGTTGGCACCAAATTGAAGCTGGCTTTTGAGCTTGATCGCCACGATAGCATTGGTCAGGATCTGGTAGCAATGTGCGTGAATGACGTAATAGTGCAAGGCGCAGAGCCCTTGTTCTTCCTCGATTATTTTTCTTGTGGCTGCCTTGATGTGGAAATAGCCGCAGATGTGGTGGCTGGCATAGCGCACGGTTGCGAACTGGCTGGTTGCGCGCTGATTGGCGGCGAGACTGCTGAAATGCCTGGCATGTATGCGTCGGGAGAATACGACCTGGCAGGTTTCGCGGTTGGAGTGGTAGAGAAAAACCAGGTTATTGATGGCAGGCAGATTGCACCCGGCGACAAACTTATTGGTCTGGCTTCCAGTGGAGCACATTCCAACGGATATTCGCTGATTCGCAAAATTATTGAACAACAAGGCATAGATCTGCCGACCATGTTGTTGCCAGCAGGAGAAAGCCTCGCCGAGCTTGCCATGCTACCTACTCGTATTTACGCGCGTTCGTTGCAACGGTTGTCTGAAAAGATCGAAGTAAAAGGAATAGCGCATATTACCGGCGGTGGTTTGAGTGAGAATTTGCCACGCATGCTGCCAACAGGTGTTGCCGCTATGGTAGATGCAAGCTCCTGGCCTCGTCCAGCCTTGTTTTCCTGGCTGCAAAAAGCCGGACGCATATCGGATGAAGAAATGTATCGCGTTTTTAACTGTGGCATTGGCATGGCACTGGTAGTCGACTCGTCAGATGAACAACTGGCGCTGGCTGAATTGGACAATTCCGGTGAGATTTGCTTTCCTATTGGCAATATAATCAAGTGCCACGGTGGAGAGGCGCAAGTTTGCATTGGCTGATTTTTCCACCCTTAAACCAGAGAGAAAGAGTTAAGACATGAGCCACTATCGCCATCATCTTCTTTTTTGCACAAATCAGAGGCAGGCCGGAGACCTGTGTTGCAATAATCACAGCGCTACTGACATGGCGCACCATGCCAAGGATTATGTCCACACGCTTGGTATAACCGATGTGCATGTCAACCGCACTGGCTGCCTGGGACGCTGCGACAAGGGTCCGATGGCGGTGGTTTATCCGCAAGGGGTCTGGTACAGCTACAGTGGGATCAGCGACATAGAGGAAATCGTGCGCGAGCATCTGCAAAACGATCGCGTTGTTGAGCGCTTACGCGTCGTTTAGGGATAGCCGGCGGTGCGTTCACGCACCTTATTGATCAACGGTCCGGCGGGCGTCATAGAAACCCTGGTTGATAGCCCCGTCAAACCACGCGGTATCGCACTGGTTGCGCATCCTCATCCATTGGGAGGGGGTGCCAACACTAACAAGGTGGTGCATACCTTGGCGCGCATTCTTGTCCATTTGGGTTATATCGCCTTTCGGCCAAATTTTCGTGGTGTAGGTCGTAGCGAAGGGGCGCACGATGATGGCGAGGGTGAAAGCGCTGATCTGTTGGCAGTACTCGCTGATGTGCGGCGTCACCACGATCCCGGTGGTGGCAGGCCCGTTGTGCTCTCTGGTTTTTCATTCGGCGCTTATTGTCAAACACGGGTAGCGCAGCACCTTGAGAGTATTGGCAAGCCTGCCAAACGCATGCTGCTGGTTGGTCTTGCCGTCGGGGAAGTCAGTGAGGGCGACCGTTATTATGATACAGCTCCGGTATCTGCCAACAGCATAATCATCCATGGTGGACGGGACAATATTGTACCGTTAACCAATGTGCTGGACTGGGCTGAGCCGCACGACTTGCCGGTTACAGTCATCCCGGGCGCTGACCATTTTTTTCACCGCCGTCTGCATATACTGCGTGAAGTGATTTGTCGCGCCTGGTGTGAATAAACCGGGCGTCTTGGCGCGTGGTAGCCAACAGAAAGATTTTTATGGGTTATCGGCGGCCCGCTTCCACGCTGCTTTAAGTACCTTGCTGAATCGTTCTGCATTCTGGAATCCAACAACGCGCATGGCCTTTATTTCGTTGCCGGAATAGTCAAAAAATATAATTCCGGGTGGGCCAAAGAGGTTAAAGCGCTGCAATAAGGCCTGGTGGTCGCTCGTGTTGGCAGTGACGTCGGCGCGTAACAGGGTGAATTTGTTCATCTCGTCACGTACTGCCTGGTCAGTGAATGTAAAGCGTTCCATTTCTATGCATGAGGTGCACCAGTCGGCATAAAAGTCAAGGATGACTGGCTTTTGCTCCTGGGCTGATTGTTGCAAACGTGTTTCGAGTTCGCTCAGGCTGCTAACGGGTATGAACGGCAATTCGGCACTTTCGCTACTGTCGATAGTGCCGCCGCCACTGGAGCGCGCCGAGAGGAATTTTAGGGGCTGTAACGTGTCTCGTGAGTCGGACAGAACGCCGATGAACAGGGCTGTTCCCCACAGCAATAACAATACTCCAAGCGCTTTGGCAAGACGTTGTTTGCCTTCGGCCTCAGCTGGCAAGGGGTCGAGTGCCCGCAACCAGACGCCATAGCCGATAAGCAATAAAGCGTAGAGAAGCATCGTAGCAATACTTGGTATAACCGGGGAAACTATCCAGATTGCAGTTGCCAGCAGAGCGACACCAAAAAAACGCATAACGGCATTCATCCATTCGCCTGCTTTTGGCAATAGTACGCCAGCCGAAAGGCCAATCAGCAGTAACGGAACGCCCATGCCGATAGAGAGCGCGAATAGCGCAGTGCCGCCTAAAAGCGCGTCGCCGGTTTGGCTTATATACAACAGTGCCCCGGCGAGTGGGGCTGCAACGCATGGGCCAACGATTAACGCCGAGAGAATGCCCATTACAAAGACGCCGAACAACCCACCTGTGCGTTTGTTGCTTAGGGAGCTGATACGCTCCTGCCAGGCAGACGGCAACTGGAGCTTGAAAAGTCCAAACATGGACAACGCCAGCAGTACAAAAATCAACGCGAAGCTAGAAAGCACCCATGGGTTTTGTAGCGCTGTCGAGAGCAAAGCGCCGGTAAACCCGGCCATTACTCCGATAGCGGTGTAGGTCAATGCCATGCCCAGCACGTAAAACAGTGACAATGCAAAGCTGCGACGGCGCGTTAAGTTTTCACCTTGCCCGACAATAATGCTCGACAAGATAGGGATCATCGGGAATACGCAAGGGGTTAGCGATAAACCCAGGCCGGCGATAAAAAAGAGGAGCAGGTTGACCCAGAAGCCGCTTTCCTGCAAACGGCGGGCTATTGCGCCACTTTCGTCAGTCTCGCTGTCGTCACCAGCGTCGTCCACATTGCTATCCGCATTGCTACTATTGGTTGGGGCAGTAGTAGAAATTGGCAAGGCAACGTTCAAGGTTTCGCTGTAAGGAGGGTAACAAACTCCGGCTTCGGCGCAACCTTGTGAAGTAAGCTTTAAGCTCAGGTTTTGTGCTGAGGTTTCACCTTGAGGACGTATAACTGGCAGCGAAATACTGACTGGCTGTTGATAAACCTGCACCCTGCCAAAGCTGGGGTCGTCCTTCTCTTTCGAAGTCGGCATTTGTGGCTTGCCGAGCGACCAGTTGGGTGGTGCAAGCAACTTAAAGCGAAACTTGTCGCGATACAGGTAATATCCGTCGGCAACATTAAAATGTATTTGTATATTGTTGCCATCAATGGCTTCTGCTTGCGCCTTGAAGGCGACGGCGGGGTCGAGGAATTCTGGCGGGTCAGTAAATTGCGCCCAAGCCGTAGCAGTCAGTGACAGGCACAGCAAGAGGGATAGATGGAATAGGAGGTATTTACGCATCCGGCAAGTCAAGTAGTTTGGCGTGGTGATGACGCTTGTTGAGTTTCCTCGGCTACCCAGCTCAGATAGGAGGGTAGTCCGCACTGTACGGGCAGCGCGATAATTTCAGGTAACTCGTAGGGGTGATCAGCCACGATTGCCTCTTGCAACGCCTCATAACTGGCAGATATGGTTTTGATTAGCATGGGTACTTCGCTTTCGCTAACCGTATCGCCCTGCCAGCGGTATACCGAGGTTGCCGATGACAATATGTTAACACAGGCCGCCACTCCATCGGCGACCAGTTTGCTGGCCAGGTGCTTCGCGCTCTCCTGGTCTGGTAAGTTGGTCAGCACAAGCAGGGTAGAGGGGCTAGAAACCATTGTTGTCAGACTACGGCTAAAATTTAAGCATGTGATAAACAAACGCGTATTCTAACTCCTGAATATGTCCAGAGGCTATACATAATATTCTGCGTTCTGCTATAACCGTGGCGGCGCAATCCGCTCGTTGCGGTTAAATTGTCAAGTAAGTAGAATGCGCGTCATGAGCGTTTTTCCTTTTTTCTCGCTCATCAACAAGCACCGCAAGGAAGCACTTTTTATATGTTCTCCAATGTAGGGGGGCATATCAATAACAGTGTCACAAATGTACCAATTTCAAAAATACTATTGTATTCATAGAGATATACAGCATTATGAGTGTTACAAAAACGTAACATAACTGTAACTTAATTTTTTTTTGAGTGCTGCGCGAAGCCCTTCAGCGATTTTTCGGCCCTCTTGATCGCGCCCTGCAGACCTTTGGATTCCTTGTTTGTTTTTTTGAACGCATTGAATGCACCTTCAGCACCGTCAATCTTGAAAATTAGCCTTAGATCTTTCATTGTGCTAAAGTGTTCCCATGTCTTTATTTGCGATCGTCACCGCCGTCTTCTATCTGTCTGCTTGGGCGCTGGGCGGATATTTGCTCTATAAACTGGCGGCGTTTCTTCTCCAGGGCTGGATCGGCAAGCATAATTAATCAGACTTGGGGACGCGCTCCAACGCCCTCTGGTGCCAGCGCAATAAATCCTCCAATAACATCGTTGCCGTCAAGATTGCCGCCGCCATCCAGCGAGATGTTTAGCTTCAGGTCTCGACTTGACACGAGATTAGAGTGTCCTTATAACTGTTGATATGGATGCGCGAAAATATCGAATTTCGGCAGGTGT
>Ga0209562_1000048_pt1 | contig 64632 bp, 56 predicted proteins | sample WorMetvacBELIZE2_FD_187399 | JGI IMG/M metagenome (GOLD analysis project Ga0209562, IMG submission 187399) | Marine gutless worms symbiont microbial communities from Max Planck institute for Marine Microbiology, Germany - Olavius vacuus BELIZE.2... | ecosystem: Host-associated > Annelida >... | reverse complement strand
TGGCGGCCAGACCAGGGAATTCCGGCTGTCAGCGGCATCAGTTCTTCGCTGCTGATATCGCGCTTTTCGACAACCAGGTTGTGAAAAAGCGTATCGATATCGCTTACTCCTGCCTCATAGAGAGAGGCCGCTCGCTCATCCAGGGTTCGCCCGGGATGGAAGGCGCCAGACCAGGGGGTTGTTCCAAGCCCATCAATCCGTATACCCAGCCACTCCGCGAGGGCTTTTTCAAAACTGAAGGAAAGACTGAATACACCGATAGACCCCGTGATTGTATCGGGGCGCGTGACGATGTGATCGGACTCAACGGCTATCCAGTAGCCGCCGGAGGCCGTCAGATTCCCCATAGAGACGACAACCGGCAATTCCCATTCTCTCCTTGTTTCCTCCAGAACACGTCGCACTTCCTCTCCAGCGCGTACATCGCCGCCGGCGCTGTCAATACGCAGTACCAAAGCCTTAACGTCCTGATTTTCCCTGGCATTGCGAATGGCGTCGGCGATGTCCTGACTTCCGGCAAAACCAGATCCCCCCTCGCCGTAAACCAGTTCTCCCACAATCGGTATGACAGCGATAATGGGGACGGCCTTGTTCCGGGATGAAATTTTGCGAACATACTCCAACGCGTCAACCCGTCTATCGCCGGTATCGCCAAATGACTCATCAAGAACAGCTTCGAGTACGCCGCCATCCTCCACCGAATCGACAAGTCCCGCATCCAGAGCGGCCTTGGAGGCATCGTTGCCGGAAGCTATCAGATGTTCATCATAATGATTCACCCAATCCGAAAAGTAGGCGCTTTCGATACCGCGATACTTCGCTGATTCTTCAATCCAGGTGGTCCAGAGATCTTCCAGCAATCGCTGTTCATTGCGGCGAGCGGTCGGAGACATTTCGGAAAATACAAAGTTTTCAGCACTTGTCTTTGATTCTCCGGAACGAAAGAGATGCACTTCCGCGCCAAGTTTTTCCAGTCCATCGGCATAATAAGGACGCCAGGTTCCAAAACCTGTCGGAAATACCGCGCCGAGACGATCGATGACAATGTGAGTAGCTGGGGAGGCAATTCTGTAACGTACGTTATCAAAGGTATCCGCACTGGCAACAATGATCTTACCGGCATCTCGAAACCGAGCTACTGCTTCAGCAAGCTCTCCCGCGGAAGCGGTTCCCCCACCGATGAAATCATCAAGGCGAATCCAAACGCCGGCAATGCGTGTGTCGGTGGCGGCATGGTCCAGAGCGCTCACCAGATCGTCCAAGAGAGTTTCGGCTCTATCAACAAAGATGGGTATGCCCCTATAATCCATAGGCGCTGTATAGGCATCCATGAGATAGCCCTCAGGATGCACCAATAAAAGGCTTCCCTTCTTAATTGCCGCTGGGCGATTGGAAAAGAGCAGAATAATTAAAAAGGCGATAAGAGTTCCCCAGAACAAAAAACCCAGCACGGCGCGGCGGACAATGTCCAGAACGCGGGCAATATTGGCGAAACTGCGGCGGGTGTGGTATTTCATTTTTAATTTATCTCCTAATGCTCCAGCCTTTTCACCATGATCGGAAAAACCTTGAAAAGGCCATTGTGGGCTGTTCAGCGGTATACGATGCTATCAGCGAGACATCGAAACAATGAGGGGTAGGATATCTACTCACTGATCAATGAGGCAATCCTCCAAAGACATTCACTCATGGTTTAAAACATTCGTTCAATTTCGTCTAGTTCCTTCTTTAAGCTGTTCTCTGAGACTTTGCCCACCGATCGCAGCTCACCGGCGGCAAAAAGAGCCACTCGTAATTCTTGCAACGAAACCTCTGCCTTGGCAATAGCGATGAGTTTCTCAGTCGATGCCATGGGTGATAAGGATTCTTTTAGCTCCTGTAAACGTTTACTCAGTGCTTCCCAGATATCTGCTGATCGTTTGTCCTTCGCGGGGTCTGATAAGCCTCGGCGGGCTCGAATCAGGACAGCCTGGAGCCATCGTGAAAGAGCCACCCATTGTTCCGTGTCATATCGCTTGATAAAATCATCGGGTAGAATCTCACTCATATCATCAAACCGGTCTTTGATGAAATGGGGGCGGTGACTTTCCTGGAGAAGATTGTTCAAATCCCGTCGCAGCCTGCCGTAGGTTTCCAGTACACTCATGATTCTCTCACGGCAACTCTCTGCCAGAGTGTACAGACGAGCGCCCCCTTGAAATAGCAGGGTTTTCCAGTCCTCACTGCTTCGGATGAACTCAGTCGCGAAGATTTCGCTGAGAACTCGCTCCCAAAGCTGATTTTCCAATGCCTTGACTCCGCCTAAGTGCAAAGCGGCCGGCTTTATTGAATCAGGAAGGGGAAGCACTCGTCGGAAATCCTTGATTTCCCGCGCCCAGTGAATCCGCGCCAATCGAATCTGAGCTTGGCGCTGGGCATTTTCCGCCTCCTTCCGCTCGTTAAAAAATCTCAAGGACACAGAGGATCCGTCATCTTGCAGAGCGGGCCAAAGACGCACTCCGCCAGGAAGCTCTACTGATTCCGCTACTTTCCCATCGGGCCATTTTGTGAGCCCCGAGAGCTCATTCTCATCACGGTAGGCCTGGATGAATCCGCCACCTGTAGAAGATGTCGGCTCCAAAAAAAATTCGGATGGATTTCGGCCCGCGGCAATCTCCTTTCCCGAGCCGTCAGTGAGACGGAATCGCACCTTTAAATAATCAGGCAGATCGTCCGGTTTCCAGGCGGTGGGGGGTATATCGATTCGGCGAACTTTATATAGCCATTCACAGAGGGCGTGTACAAGATCGTTATTGACGATGTTCATACCTTTGATGGCCGCTTCCGCGTTCTTTGCGATGGGAATCAACATCTTTCGATACTGCTTGGGCAAATTTCGCATCAAAGCCACCACTTTCTCTTTGAGAAGTCCTGGCACCATCCAATCCGTTTTTTTCGGTGAGAGCTCTGAGAGATGCCCGGCGGGTATGCTGAGGGTGGCGCCGTCTTCGGGAGATTTAGGATTGAAAACATAGGTAATTTTCCACTGCTGGCCTGCTATCTCACCGGTATCGGGAAATGCATTCAGCTCATTGAGAGAAAATACTCCCGTTATGATGTCCGATTCATGCATGAGAAGATGCTCTTCACCATTATCTTTGATATGCCTGTTCAAGCTGCTTAAATCCATCACATCCATGGGCAAATTCCGATTGTAGAAGGCTTCAAAAGCGTCTCTTCCTGCCAGCAAATCTCGGCGCCGCAGCTTCTCCTCTACCTGGCCTAAGCGCTTTATCAACAGTTTGTTGGATTTCAAAAACCCATATGCTGAAAGACTGGGTATATCATAGTCTACCAGCGCTGAGCGTATGAAAATGTCGCGTGCCTCGTGAGGTCTGACAGTGCCGTAGGGAATGATTGTGTCCCCAGACAGTAAAAAACCATAGAGTCTCAGCTGTTCATTGGCAACCACGGTCCCACTTTTTGGATTCCAACGCGGGCTAATCCACTCTCTTTTGAGCAAACCATCTCCCAAATCGATGAGCCAGTCCGGATTGATGGCAGCCACCGACCGGCCGTAGAGCTGGCTGGTCTGTACGATTTCTGTGCTCATAATCCATTGAGATTTTCCACGATAGAGGGCGGAACTCGGGTGAATACGAAGTTTTCGATTTCGCGTTGCTTCATAGACGCCCTGCCCCTCCAGCCGGGCGATATGGGATAAAAACCCACTGAGGAGAGAGCGATGTATCATTGAATAACGCGGGGAGAATCGGCCTTGAGCATCCAATGAAGGCTCTACCCTATGCCGCCGTGGCCGAAAGCCATTCTCTTCCATAATCAAGGTGAGTTGACGGTGAATATCCATCCATTCCCGCATTCTTGGGAACGAGAGATAGTGTTCAGAACAGAATTTCTTCAATTTCCCGCTGTAAGATCCCTTGAACGCATATGTGCGAAACCCATCCCAAATATTCAGAGCGGTAATGAAGTCTGATTGTTCATCCACGAACACTCTCTGCGCCCTCTCGGCTGATCCGGTTTTTCCAGGGGGGCGTTCCCGGGGATCGGGCAGCCCAAGCGCCGAGGCTACCGGCAGGACATCTCCCAGACAGCCCTCCCGGTCAGCCTGAATCAGCACCTTGGCCAATCGAGGATCCAAAGGAAGGCGAGCCATGAGACGACCATCCTCGCTAAGATATCTCTTTCGCTGCTTGCCGTGTGAAGGAATAAGAGCGCCAATTTCCTTCAAAGTCCGCAGCCCGTCCCGAATTCCGGCAGAATCGGGGGGGTCGACAAAGGGAAAAGACTCAATGTCGCTGATTCCCTGATGTATGAGCTGGAGAATCACCTCGGCAAGATTGGTTCTTTGAATTTCCGGAAGGGTGAACTGCCTTCTGGACTCATAATCCGCCAAGGAGTACATCCTGACGCACACACCGTTCTCCACCCGACCACAGCGTCCGGCCCGCTGATCGGCACTGGCCTGAGACACCCTGTCCATCGGTAACCCGTGGGTAGTCGTGCCGGGATTATAGCGGCTGATTCTCGCCAATCCGCTATCAACAACGTAACGAATGCCCGGTATGGTAAGGGAGGTTTCGGCAACATTGGTGGCCACCACGAGCTTTCTTCTCCCGGTACGGTGAAATACCTTCTTTTGCTCCGATGCAGGCAGGCGAGCAAAAAGGGGCAGAATGTCCAAACGATTAGAAAAATTCTTCTTTGCCAATCCCATAGTTTCGCGTATGTCCTGCTCTGTTGGCAAAAAAACCAGGATATCACCTCGTGAGCTGCTTCTGAGCAGCTCCGCAAGTATAAAGGTGCTGCGCTCAGCCAAACTCATTTCCATCTGCTCTTCTTTTGCCGCTTCATAGTGAATATCTACCGGAAATGATCTGCCGCTCACCTCGATAATCGGAGCGTCATTGAAATGCCGGGAAAATTTCTCAGTATCCAGAGTGGCCGATGTGATAATAAGCTTGAGAAAAGCTCTTCGCGCGAGCAAGAGTTTGAGCATACCGAGAAGTACATCAATATTGAGCGATCGCTCATGGGCTTCGTCGATGATAATGGTGTCGTAGTTGTTAAGATTGGGGTGAGTCTGTGTTTCGGCAAGAAGTATGCCATCGGTCATCACCCGGATGAAATTTCTTTTGGAGCTTCTCTCTCTGAACCTGATTTTTGATCCCACCACCTTCTCATCCTTCAGCTCTTCGGCAATGCGGGAGGCAACCGTCAATGCCGCAATACGACGCGGCTGTGTGCATCCAATCAACCCATCCACCCCCCGCCCGGCTTCGATACACATCTTGGGGATTTGGGTTGACTTTCCACTACCAGTTTCACCGGAGAGAACAATCACTTGATGGGCACGGATGGACTCAACAATGTCTTTCCGTCGAGCAGTAATAGGAAGATCTTCCGGATAGTGTAGTCGCGGTGGTTTATTCAGGCGCCGCCGTTTTTCTTCCACAGAAACCCTGATATCGGCGAGCAGGCGCTCCTGTGCGTGAAAATTGTTTCCTGAAGCCCTTTTTTTCAGTCGTTCGAATTCCCGTCGAAGGCGGTTTCGATCGCAAGCTCGAACTTCCTTCAATGCAGCAGCTATGCTGGCCCATCTCCCCTTTGCTTCCTTGCCGCTCATATCGGAGATACACCTCCTCCCGATTCTGGGCTCATCGTTGATGGAATGATAGTCTTACGAAGGATGAGAATGCTTGCGAATGCACAGGTCGCATTATTCTTGCATTTTTTGCCACACGCGCGTATAGTGAATTATGAGCCGAGCGCGTGAACGGAAAATCATCCACATTGATATGGACGCGTTCTACGCTTCGGTGGAGCAGCGCAATAATCCGGAGCTTCGGGGCAAACCTGTCATTGTTGGCGGTGCTCCAGATAGCCGAGGGGTGGTGAGCACCTGCTCCTACGAGGCACGTCGCTACGGTATTCATTCGGCCATGTCCTCCGCGGAAGCCTATCGACGATCTCCTCATGCCATTTTTATCGTCAATCCGAATTTTGAGGAATACTACCGTGTTTCGAGGCAGATAAGGGATATCTTCGGGGAAATTACCCCCATAATTGAACCACTTTCCCTGGACGAGGCCTATCTTGATGTCACCCGCAACATACCGGGCATATCTTCAGCCACCCATCTCGCTGAACGCATTAAACGCAAAATATTTGAATTAACCGGTTTAACAGCATCCGCGGGTGTTTCTTACAACAAATCGCTGGCGAAAATCGCTTCCGAATGGAAAAAACCTGACGGGCTTACCGTAATCCGCCCCGAAGAGGCTGAATTCTTTCTCAGCAAGCTAGCTGTATCCCAATTCTGGGGTGTTGGCCCGGTTACTGCCGGAAAAATGAGTAAACTAGGGATACATACAGGCGCCGATTTGCGCTCCTGGCCGCTCTGGAAGCTCACCAAGGCCTTCGGAAAATCCGGCCCCTGGTTCTACAAGCTCTGCCGGGGCATCGATGAAAGACCGGTTGAAACCCTAAGAGAACGAAAGTCTCTGGGCAAGGAACGCACTTTCGCGAAAGATATCAGCGTTATGAGTGAGCTAGAGGAGCTGTTGAAATCCTTGGCCACTGATGTATGGCGATCACTCATCAAGGAGGGTATCTCTGGTAAAACCATCACAATCAAAATCAAATATTATGATTTCCGTCAGATAACCCGAAGCCGAAGCCTCCTTGATAGCTTCCAGAATCTTGAAGACTTCATAGACGCGGCCATCACTTTGCTGAGGAATACAGAAGCTGATCGTATACCAGTTCGACTGTTGGGAGTGAGCATGTCCTCTATCAACCGAAAGGCGCATCAACCCTCCGCTAAACAGCTTTCTTTCCAATTTGCGGGAAACGTTAATATCTAAAAGAGAGATTTTAAATCATCAAGGAGCCCTCCGGCATCCGGCAGCGGAAGATCAGCGGCTGCTTTCTTTGCCCAATCCTCGATACTCTTCTGGAGTATTCCCTCACTGGCGAGTAATTCGGATTGGAGAGCATCGAGGGCATATCCCTGATCTTCCCAGTCATTCATAATTTCCTTGAAGTCCGATAAATACCTATCAAGCTCATCGGGGATTTGTATCCCTCCGCTATCCTGAAGAGCGCGTAAATGATATTCGCTGATTACACGCACCCATGAGCCAATCGTTGCAGTATCCAGCACCACTCCCAGTTGATGACTCTCCTCGCCAATCGTCATATTGAAACCGACGCTTAAGGGTGGAAAATCAGAGCTAGGCGGCATCATTGGGAGAGTAGCGCCCTGCCAATCTTGCAACATCAGATGGCCAGAAACCGCTAATTCCTCATGATTTGATGTGCCGGAAACGAATTCAGCAGTTGAAGAGAGTGTTCCGCCGATTCTGCTATTATCCGGAGTGCTCAGCTCCCAGGGCCAATAATCGGCAGAAACCGATCCGGAAACCAGATGGGGAGCATTTTGGCGCCCATCAATGCTCACATTGACGGCGATTCGCCTCGGAGAAGATTCATTTTGATAGGAGATATCAAGAACAGAGGGAGCGCCCGCTAAATCATGATCGATGCCCAGGTTCGTTCCATATATTTTCACACCAAAACCGGAGAGCCGCAAATTGCTGATGGTGAAGCGCGGTGGCAGTGCTACAGGAAAATGTACGATGCGACCTTGATTCATGCGCCGAGAAGCTTTCTTCGCTCTCGCATCACGTTCTCTTTTATCCCGCCAAGCTTTGGCATATCGAGAGTTATTGAACGCATCCAGTCGAATTGCCATGCCTTTAATCTGCCGGTAGCCGCGCTCGAGTTTCGGCCCTCCAACTACCAAGAGAGCCTGTTCCACCAGTCGATTGAGCATGCTAGCATCAAAACTGAGACTTGATTGAATTTGGGCAAGATCGGCGGAGATTGAAATTTCAATCTCCCTGAAAGCGTTTTGGGCATCATCGGCTGCATTATCCAGCCGAGTCCGATACTCTGTAAGTACAGCTTCTAATGACTGCGCCTGAGTTATCAATGCTCTAGCTGATTCAACCTTCTCCATCCAGTACTGAACATCGCTGTTATCTTTTGTGATATCCCTGAGGAAGACATCAATATCTGAAAGAAGCTGTTCGCCCTCTTTATAGGTATCCTCCAGCCCAATAGACCATTGATCGTATGCCTCTTTGGTGGATCGTGTGAGTGATTCCACGCTACTGATTGTCTCGCGGGGGATATGCGGAGCGAACATTCCCAGAATATCAGAAAAATCAGGAAGCATTACTCCAGCGTTTTTTCCGCCCATTTCTGGTTTTTCCGGATAGTTGGCGGCTGTGAGACGAGCTCGATTAGTAGCGATGCTTCCTCTCAAATTGTCAATGCCAATACGCCGATGAAAGAACGCCTTCCAACTCAAATCGGAGCTTAAATCGGTGAAAACGAGAGCATCCATCATCGGATCCGTTAAAGACGCGAAGGACAATTCTCGAATGTCAAGCCGAGATTTCAAAGGCTGTATATCGTAGTTCAATAGGCCAACATCGGTGCGGGTGATTGCCTCCAGGCTGGCTTCGGTTAGCCTTGCGGCAAGCCGATCTAGAAAAAACAGATTGAAGATAACAGGCAAACCCAACAGAATCGCAAGAAAAACGATTCGCACAGTTCTAGGCCCACTGCGTGCTTTGTGAATTTTCTTAAGCAGTGTTCGAATTTGAGTATTCTGTTTCTCATCTTCGTGCGCCTGATAAATCCGAAAACCTTTTTCATCCGCTAGGAAAGTGGAATCGAGAAGATTTCTTTCGGATTCATCGACAAGAGCGTTTCGCAAACGGCTATAGCGGCCTGATGAGAGTGCCCTGCGATATTTTCGGGGGATTTTGTTGAAAGCGGCCTTGCTCATGCTCGTAGCCCCATGTTTCGAGCTGCCAAAAAAGCCTTACCAAATTTGTTTAGAATTGGCAGTTTGCTCCCGATCATTCTGAGAACTTTTTTCACTGGCGCGGCAAGGTAGCGGCGATAGAGAACAACCAGACCCATTGAGAAAAAGAAAAAAAATGGCCATCCGACAAGGGCAAAAATTAAAGAGCCGGTAATCAGGCTATCATCAATGCGGAGCCACCCGGCAGCCGGCAAAGAGAGAAAACGCCCCATGGGTTGATAAAGCCAGGGAGAATTCAGAAACCAAAAACCCAGCCTCTCGGAAATTGGGTCTACAAACCTGGCGATAATTCTCACCAATGCCATCGTTCCAAGCATCGCCGCCTGGTTGATTCGAATCAGCATCATGGGTATAAATATCAAAAACCATATGACTGTTCCCAGAGGAATCAAGGCAAGGGCGAAGCCGAAAGCCATCGCAAAGGCGATCTTGCCGGATGTCCCATATGATGATAAGGATCCGAAAAAGCGCGCCAGCATTATCAACATGCATTGACTCCCTTTCATTAGGCAGACTATGATCCATGCCGTCAGGAGATTTGCACCCAATCAACACGACCAATAACGACGCTTTCAATCAATACATGAGTAAAAGCACGTCATACAAGGTGTATCAAGATAGTTCCTGATAATAAATTTAAGGTTTCTCCATTCACTGTGTCAAGAATGAGAATTTGGATAGAAAAAAATGAACAAAGAACTTTCTTTACGGGCATTAATAATTGGTGGCTTGGGATCTCTGGTAATCACCGCCAGCTCGGTCTATGTAGCACTCAAACTGGGCGCCCTGCCCTGGCCGACGATATTTGTGGCTATTTTGAGTCTTTCTGTGCTCAAATGCCTGGGAAAAACCAATCTCAGGGAGATTAACATCACCCATACGGCTATGAGTGCCGGCGCAATGGTAGCCGGGGGGCTTGCATTCACTGCCCCGGCAATCTGGATTCTCGATAAAAACGCGGAATTCGATATCCTGAAAATTCTTGTGCTCACAGTCTCAGGCACTCTCCTTGGTTTGGCCGCGACGGCGATTTTTCGTCGCTATTTCATCGAGACTGAGAAGGAAAGCTACCCTTTCCCCATGGGTGTGGCCGCTTTTGAAACCGTCAACGCTGGCGATCGGGGAGGTCGTCATGCCGCGTGGCTTTTTTCTTCGCTGGCATTGTCCGCTGTATTTACGATTGTAAGGGATTGGTTCGGGAAAATACCCGCGCTCATCAATGCCGAGAGACTTTCGGAAAAAAATATTTTTGCCGGAATCTGGCTCTCCCCCATGGCAGTGGGAATCGGGTATATCGTCGGTCCCTTGTTTTCGGGTGTTTGGGCCTTGGGAGCCGTTATTGGATTTGGCCTGATCATACCGCTGGGAATTCGCCTGGACTGGTTCATGGATGTCGAAGCCGCTCACGCGTTTCGCCGCAGTCTCGGCATCGGACTCATGTTGGGAACAGGCATTGGGGTACTCCTAAAGGGCATATTTCCCCGCCTGAAAAGTCTACTGAAGAACGCGTTCGCCAAGAGCGGAACTACCATCTTCTCACGCTGGTTTCCACTGACAGTGCTCGTAATTGTCTTTGTGCTTCTACCCAGTACTACCGACTTTCGGCAATTAGGTCTGTGGAGTGTGCCGGCTGTCTTGATTACAATCGCCGGCGCGGCAATGGCTGCCACTATGGCTGCCGTGCTCACCGGTCAAACCGGTATCAATCCTATGGAGATATTGGGAATCCTGGTTCTTCTGGTAGTGAAAGTCATCGCGCCAGAGTCGAGGGGGATTCTCGTATCCGCCGCAATTGTGACGGCGGTGGCGGCCGGCCTGGCAGGGGATATGATGAATGACTACCGAGCCGGTTACCTCTTTGGAACAAATCCCAGGGATCAGCGCATTGCCGAAGCCATCGGCGCTCTCATCGCTTCGCTGCTATCTGTTGGCGTCTTGTACTTACTCCTAACGGCTTATGGCACAGAAAGCCTGGGTAGTCCCGATGGCTTTTCGGCCCCTCAAGCCCATGCCGTGGCAGCCATGGCCACAGGCATACCACATCCGATTTCTTTTTGGGTTGGTGTCCTATTGGGTACACTGTTCTTTGTGATTAAACTTCCTTCCATGACTCTGGGCCTCGGCATCTACTTGCCGGTTTTTATAACAGCACCCATATTTCTTGGCGGTTTGATATCCTTGCTCACAAAAATTCCTCGACATCAATCCTCCGGTAAAAGTGGTACTGTTATCGCTTCGGGCCTGTTGGGAGGCGAAGCTGTCACAGGCGTTGTCATTGCCGCTATTAGGGCGTTTCAGGCGTTCACAGCTCTTTGATGGTACTGTACTCACACTCTGGCAGACGGGTAGAGCTTCTGTTGCGCATGGGCATTAATCCTCAGATATGTCCTGTGAATATTGATGAGAGAATGAATGACGATATTGCGCCGACTAAGGCCGTAGAGCTTCTTGCACTCAAAAAACTCGCCGCTGGCATGCAGATTCATCCTGAGTCAATGGATGAATGGGGATTAGCTGCTGATACCATGGTGGAAGGACCAACAGGAATGCTGGGTAAACCCGCTGATGAAAAATCGGCAACAGCCATGATTCAAGAGCTCTCAGGCCGCACTCACAAGGTTCATTCCTCTATTGCCGTGTGCAGGATGGAAAAAGGGAAGTCTTGCAAAATCAGGAGCCTAGTTCATACAAGCAAAGTGCGATTTCGAAAACTCAGCACAGAAGAGATTCGCAGCTACATTCGCACAGGCGAATGGATGGATGCCGCCGGGGGATATAAGATCCAGGATCGTGGCGCCCTGCTGATAGAGCATATTGACGGCTTATATTCCGCCGTGATGGGCTTGCCCTTAAGCCCTCTTTATGGCATTTTGTCCGCAATGGATTATCCCTTTGGATGGATACAACCAGGTGTGTTACGCCGCGGTTGATATTTTCCGGTGATTGTTCACACCGCCTGAAAAACAAAGGCAGGGTCGCATCGCTCTTTATTCAAAGGATGCTTAGACATTGAGAGGAGGTTTCATGGCCGTTGTTACCATGAAAAGCCTGCTGGAATCGGGTGTCCATTTCGGCCACCAGGTACGGCGCTGGGATCCCCGTATGAAGAAGTACATCTTCGCTCAGAGAAACGGGATTCATATCATCGATCTTCAGAAAACGGTTGTCGCTATCAAAGAGGCCTTTGAGGTGATTCGCCACACTGTATTAGCCGGCAATTCAGTTTTGTTCGTGGGGACCAAAAAACAAGCCCAGGTCTCGGTGCAACGGGAAGCCGAGCGTTGCGATATGTTCTATGTGAACAATCGCTGGCTAGGTGGCATGCTGACTAACTTCTCTACGATCAAGAAGTCACTGGTTCGGCTAAAAAAAATCGATAAGATGGAAGTTGACGGCACTTTTGAGCAGCTTACCAAGAAAGAAGTTGCCCGTCTCCTGAAAGAAAAGGGTCGTTTAGAGAAAAATCTCGGTGGCATCAAAAACATGAATAGCCTCCCCGGTGTCATATTCGTCATTGATACCCACAAAGAGGCCATTGCCGTTGCCGAGGCCCATCGGATGAAGATTCCCATTATTGCTGTGGTGGATACCAACTGTAATCCGGAAGGAATTGACTACCCCATACCGGGTAACGACGATGCGATACGCGCGATTAATCTTTTCACCCAGGTGATCGCGAATGCCGTTGTTGAAGCCGATAACGAGCAAGGTCTCAAGGTGATTGAAACTCTTCAGGAAGAGGATGAAGGGGCTGCTGATGTAGCCATTGATGAGGAGATATCTGGCGCGGAATCACTTTCAGCTTCTGATGAGAAACTCGCAAGCGCCACGGCTGAGGAGACTGCGATTACAAAAGATGTAATCGCTGATGCGCCCGCTGATGAGAAACTCGTCAATACGGAAACGGCCGCAAAAGAATCAGCGAGTGAGGAGCAGACAATCGACAAGCCGCCCGCGAAGAAAACAGCCGCCAAAAAGCCAGCACGTGAAAAAGAAGCCAGCAAAAAATCGGCTGTTGATGGAGTGGATACCGATAAGTCAAGCGCCAAAAAACCTGCAAAAAAAACCACGGCGAAGAAATCCCCAAAGGATGAGAGCAAGCAGGGAAAGGTATCGAGCAAGGTTGTTACGCCACAGGAAGTTAAGAAGCTCAGAGATAGGACCGGCGCTGGCATGCTTGATTGCAAAAACGCTCTGATTGAATCAAACGCTGATCTCGCGGCCGCCGAAAAGCTCCTGAAAGAGCAGGGGTTAGCAAGCGCGGAGAAACGGATGGGAAGAGCCACCATGAACGGTGCAGTCTTCAGCCTTATAACAGAAGGCAAAGCTGCGATGGCTGAACTCTGCTGTGAAACCGATTTCGTGGCAAAAAATGAGCTCTTCCGTACAACTGGAAAGGAAATTGTTCATAGCGTCGCGGACTCAGGTTCCGCGAAGAAAACAGCACGACTCGAACGCATGGTTAAAGAGGGCATTGCGATTCTCAAAGAGAATATGACGCTGGGCAAGGTGATTTTCTGGACCGTTGATGCCAATGATGTCGTGGTGAATTACTCTCACAATGACGGACAAATCGGCGTTTTGGTGAAACTCGTCTGTGACTCGCAGGTTACGGCGAACAAGGAAGAGGTGAAAAATCTTGCCTCCAACCTAGCTCTCCATGTCGCCGCATTCAATCCAAGCTATAGGAGTCGGAAGGATGTTGATTCCGCTTATCTGAAGGAGCAGGAAGAAATCTTCACAACTCAAGCTAAAAACCTCAGCGACAAGCCAGAAGAAGTAATCAAGGGGATTGTTCAAGGTAAACTCAATAAACATCTCGCTCAAATATGTTTCGTGGATCAAGGTTTTGTTAAGGAAGATAAAAAATCTGTGGCGCAGGTTGTCACTGAGATTACCAAAGCTGTCGGGGGAACTATTGAAATCGCGGACTTTGCCTACATCGCCGTGGGCCAGGATGATCAGTAGCCCCATGACGAGGTTTGAGACTGCCAGGATTGATGGCCTGGATTAAGGAGAAAAGTATGCAAGAGCTTAAATCCAAATCGGAAGAAAGGATGAAAAAAAGCATCGGCGCGTTGCAAAATGATTTCAATCTCCTTCGCACCGGCCGGGCTTCGGGGGCAATTTTTGACAAGGTGCGAGTTGAGTATTATGGTGAACCTACTCCCCTCAATCAATTGGCCAATATATCAGTGCCTGAGGCTCGCTTAATTGTAATTCAACCTTTCGATCGCAATGCTATCAATGACATCGAAAAAGCGATTCACACTTCGGAGTTGGGGCTGAATCCAAGCAATGACGGGAAAGTTATTCGAATTGCCATCCCACCACTCAATGAAGAACGCCGGAAAGAATTGGTGAAACAGGCCAAGGGACTAGCAGAGAATACGCGTGTGTCCATTCGCAATATCAGGCGAGATACCAACGAACAGATAAAAAACGGTGATTTCACGGAAGATGAGCAAAAAAAGGCCAACGATGAGATACAGAAGCTAACCGATAGATTCATTGATAGTATTGCGGACCTTCTCAAGTCCAAGGAAAAGGAGATTATGGAAATCTGATGATCTTGGATTCCATTCCGGCCCATGTTGGCATTATTATGGATGGCAATGGTCGTTGGGCACGGAATCGTGGCCTGCCGCGATCTGGCGGGCACCAGGAGGGGCTGAAAACCGCCAAACGCATTGTGGCTCACGCCTCCCAAACAGGCGTTGCTTGCCTATCACTGTATGTTTTTTCCACTGAAAACTGGCGGCGGGCCACAGAAGAAGTGAACTTTCTGATGTCCCTTATTACAAAGCATCTTCGAAAGCAGTATGATTTCTACCGGGAACACCGTATTCGGGTAACTCATTCAGGCGATCTGAATCGGCTGAGCGACGTTGTCCGGCGGGAAATCCTGCTTGCCGAAGAAGATACCGCCTCGTTCGACGGGATGAGGGTCAATTTGCTCATCAACTACGGGGGGCGCAACGAAATTGTTCGGGCTGTCAGACAGTATTTTGAAGCCGGTGGAACCCTCGAAGGTCTCAGTGAAAAAACCATCAATGCCTGTCTCGATCATCCTGATTTCTCTAATCTCGATCTTCTCATTCGTACAGGTGGTGAATTTCGTTTGAGCAATTTTCTCATCTGGCAGGCGGCCTATGCCGAACTGTATTTCTCAGATATCTACTGGCCAGACTGGACAGCCCATCATCTAGATGAAGCCTTTGAGTATTACAAAAAGCGTCAGAGACGTTTTGGGGGCATTCCTTCATGACGAATGTAGCAAAGCGTCTTTTGCTTTTTTTGATCATGATACCCTTTTTGGCTTTCTTGATTCTATTCGTGCCCCATTATGGAAGTATCGCCGTTATCATACTACTCACCATTGTCGGTTTTCTTTGCGGCTTGGAGATGCGAACAATGCTCTCGAAATCCGAAAGAAAACTCCCCCGTTGGACAGTGTTCATTCCCACCCTTGTCGCCCCATTAGCCTGGTTGGTCAATATGGGCTGGATACCTGAGAAAATTCCCTCTCTTTTGATGATCCTAGCCGTACTTTGGTCGTTCTTTGACGCGGTTTTTGCGCGCGTGGAAGAACTCAAGAATGGGATTGCCCGGATGGGGTCCAATCTGCTGATGATAATGTACCCGGGGTGGCTGCTCTGGTGGGTGGCCAAGCTCAGCTGGTTTGACCATGCCAACATCGTGATGTTCATCTTTATGCTCACTGTCTATTTAAACGATGCCGCGGCCTGGCTTTTTGGAATACTGCTGGGCAAACATAGAAACATAATTGCCGTAAGCCCGAACAAGTCTGTGGAAGGTTTTTTTGGAGGAACGCTGGCCTCGGTGGTGGTTATACTCGTATCAGCGAAGCTGCGATCGGATATATTCTCACACCCCCTCTGGCAGCTTATCATATTCGGCATTGTCGCGGCATTCACAACCATCATGGGCGACCTTGTTGAATCCGCATTGAAAAGATCGGCGGGGGTAAAGGATTCTGGACATGTGATTCCGGCCCGCGGTGGGATGCTGGATTCCATCGACTCGATTCTTCTCACTGCTCCGGTTTTTGTTTGGTTCCTCCAGTTGGCGGTTTAATAGTGCTTGAAAAAATCCTTGAGATAGCTTTCGGCATACTCGGATTGTCCATTGTTGTTTTAGTGCATGAAAGCGGTCATTTTGGGGCGGCCCGCCTCATGGGCATCAAAGTAGCAACCTTTTCCATTGGATTCGGCAAGCGACTGCTGGGTTTCCGAGCGGGGGACACAGACTACCGCATTTCGTTGATTCCCTTAGGCGGATACTGTCGATTCGCCGGAGAACATTCGTTACGTCGCGCGCTCGACGAGAAGCTCGATCACATACCGAGTAAGCCCGGCGAATTTTATGGATCGTCCGCGATGAAACGGATATTGGTATGTCTATCAGGTCCAGCGGCCAATGTCCTATTCGCCATCATTGTATTTTTTCTCATTCACTGGATAGGTTTTCAGGAATATTACACAGCGCCAAAAATCATTCTCCTTTCCGAATGGTCGGAGAATAATGCGGCACTACCTGCCGATATCGCCGGCCTCCAAAGTGGAGATACAATTATGGCGGTTGATGGTATGAAGATTGATCGCTACAGCGCGTTGCGCAGAGAACTGATCTATCGGAACGATGAACAGATCAATCTTACAGTTTATCGAGATGAACATATCATTGAATTACCCATTACGCCCCAACTCAACGATGAAATGGGTATCGCACTCATCGGCGTGCTTAACTGGATTGATCCTGTGATCGGAAACATCAAGACAAACAGTCCTCCAGCTCGTGCGGGTTTTCGTCCCGGAGACCGCATTCTCTCCGCAATGGGCAGGCCAATCCCCCACACCGTTGCCCTAGAGCGCCTGCTGAATGAGGCCGAGGGCAATGAATTTCCCCTGTCTGTTGAGAATGATGGTATAAAAAGAGAAATCATTCTGAAAAAACCCGAGGAGACTGGTTTTACCGATCTTCTATGGGATGAAACAGATCGATCGATGAGTAACGGTGTGTTTCGGATTGAATCGGGAGCTTCAGCCAAACTCGGCCTCTTCTCTTCTTTTTCCCGGGGGCTTGAAGAGGCCTTCAATACCTGGAGGGCAACATGGAAGGGTTTTCAGATGCTTTTCTCCGGTGCCGATATTGGCAATTCGATCGCTGGCCCTTTCCGTTTGATTTCCGATGCAGGCAATGCGGTACTAACAGGCTTTCATAATGGCTTTGGCCCAGGTATGTTATGGTCGTTTGAAATAATGGCTTTGATTTCCGTATCGCTTGCCTTTCTCAATCTTTTGCCCATCCCTGCCCTTGATGGCGGACAGATACTTCTGTTTGCTTCGGAAATCATCAGAAACAAACCAATCAACCCGAAATCCCTCTACCGGTATCAATTTGCTGGTATTATAATTGTCTTAGCCATTCTTATTGGAGCAACAATGAACGATCTTGTTCGTATAAGAAGCAGAGGATAGGCAAACCATGTTCATATTCCGCAAGATTGGGTTCATTGCCATCGCTGGTTTTGCTGCCATTTTTCCAATCTCAGCTGCTTATCAGATCGTTTTGCCAGACGGACATGAAGGCGCTCTTGTAGCCGCTGACTGGCATGAGAAGTCTGGCCTCCTCGTATCGGCAGGAGAGGATGGCAGGCTCATTGTAACCCGACCCGCGGATGGAAAAGTGCTGCGTCGTTTTCATGTTTCTGAGAATCCGATTCACGATTTAGAGGTAGATCCTACCCGTAACCGTGTCGCTCTTGTCAGCTCGGAAAATGGTAGCTTCACGGTTTCCGTTTGGGACTGGAACGATGAAAAAGTCATCTATTCCTATGATATGGATTCAGAGCCATTATTCGTTGCCTGGTCGGCTCAGGGCCTATTTCTCATCATTGGGAGTCTTAACATCGCGAGTGTTGTGGTTTTGGAGGGTGAAAGTGGACGTCAGCTGCACTATCTTAAGCGTCTTACGGCCTTCTACAGTGCCGGCTACATCGGCGCTACCGAATCAGTTTTGATGACTTACCACAGCTCCGGCATATTGGAATACTGGGATATCGGTAGTTCCGCTTTGAAACTTGCAGCCGATACCGTCTCGAATCTCCAGGGGGTTACCGTTCTACAGACCAAGCCAAAAAACATACTGTTTGGATATCGCGATGAAACTCTCTACTCAATCAATCGTCAGAGTGGCGCCATACTGGATGAGCGGGTTATTCCCAATCTTCATCACGTATCGGTGGATAAGAAAAACGGTGAAATTGACATCCTGGCCAAAGGAACGAAGGGTTATCTGCTACACGAATATGTAATCCGGGAGGGAAAAATCATGAAACGGGGTATTGATGATCCCTCATCATTCCTTGCTACCCTAGACATCACTCTCCTTCCTTCCATGGCATTAAGACGAAACTCTGCCAGCTACATACTCTCGGAAAGTGGAAAAATATATTTAAAGGATGAAAATGTTTACACCCCGATCGCTCACGATCCACTCTGGAAACCCGACTCTCTTGCGTTTCACAATACAACTCTTCTAGCAAGCAGAGGAGCCCTGATTCGTGAGTACAACTCTCCCTTCTTCGATGTCAACACCCCAATCGATTTAAAAAAACTCAAAACACTGACTGTCAATGAACGAACAACCAGTTCCAAATCGACGCGTACCGCGATAGCGGCATTGCCCGACGGCGATACTCTTCAGTGGGATGTCGCGCACATGGGCCCTGATAACGGGATTCGTCATATCAACCTTAGTAATCCAGAAAACCCTGAATTTTTTTTCCCCCTGAGCAAAGCAATTCATAAGTTGAAAGTCATTGATTCAAGTCGGTTGCTCATCGTCGATCGCTCAAACACAGTGAGCATCCGGAGCGCCATGGATGGCAAACTGCTGTTTCAGTACTCAGCCCTCAGCATCCTCGATGCTGAGTATTCCGATTACTCCAAATCCGTTATTGTTGCGCGCGCGTCGAAAGAATGGGGGGAAAAGCCCCTGGAACAGGTGAAGCTGAACAGCGATGAAGCCCTTCCCTATGCGGACAGCCGATCGCTGGTTTACAGCATAACAAGTGCTCCTCGGGGGTTTTATTCTGTTGGCGTAAGCCTTCAGGACTCTGGGGATTCGCGCACTTCGCTGCTGTTCCACAATGAGGATTCAACCGTACAATCACAACTTGTCCTGGAAATATCTGAGGAAGACCAACAAGCCGTTTTGTTAGCCCACCCCAGCCAAAACAGTGTCTACACAACCTTAGGCGGCACTGTTCAGCATATCGCAGAAACGAATATAACAGTTTTTCCCTGGGATCAGCGCATCACTGAACTTAAAATCCATGGCAATATCCTCTACGGATTGGATGAGGATGGCGCGATAGCAATGTGGAACCGTCAAAACGGTCAAATACTGTTGAAAATCCACCTTTTCAAGGATGCCGAATGGATCGCCATGTTGCCGGATGGTGAAAAAATATGGAGTTCTCCAGGAGCGCTCAACCATGTCATGGTCTATCAGGATGGAAAAGCCGTTGACTGGCCCATTGAGAACTAGATGAATGTGCTTCATCGTCTGTCATAACTCAGATTCTCAAAACGAGTGAATTGAGGAATGAATGCCACATGAACGGTATCGGTGGGACCATTGCGCTGTTTGGCAACAATGAGTTCGGTCGTTATCACAGGATTTCTTTCATATGTGTCATCTTCTTTATCCAGATTTCGCTCACGGTGCAAAAAAAGCACCAGGTCGGCGTCTTGCTCAAGCGCGCCCGATTCTCTAAGATCGGCCAGCGTTGGCGCCTTGCCCTCGGACTGACGACCAACCTGGGACAAGGCAACGATTGGGATATCCAGTTCGCGGGCAAGTGCTTTGAGAGAGCGGCTGATCTGGGAAATCTGCTCATGCCTCTGTTGTTTTGAATCCTCTGGGGTAATCAGACCGATGTAATCGATGAAAATTATCTTCACACCATGTTTGAGAACCATTTTTCTCGCCAATGAGCGAAGATCGAGCAGATGTATGTTCGGGGTGTCTTGAAGGATGAGTGGGGATTCGTAAATACGGCCGGCTGCTTCTGTCAGTTTATTAAAGTCCTTAGGGCGCAGGAGACCGGTGCGCAAATTGTTGGAATTGATTTTGCTCGCAGCCGATACAACACGCAGCATCAGCGAAATCTCGGACATTTCCAGAGTGAAAAAACCGCAAGGAATACGTTTTTTCACCGCGATATTGGTGGCCATAGAGAGAGCAAAAGCCGTTTTGCCAATGGATGGACGTGAGCCGATGATGGTCATCTCCGAATTCTGGAATCCACTTGTCAGATTGTCCAATGAGTCAAAACCCGAGGGGATCCCTGTGAATCCTTCTTTGGTGCGATAACGTTTCTCAATGGTCTCGATTGTTTTCTGGATAACTTCCCTAGCCGGTTTCAGCTCTCCACGGCTCTGATTGTCATTGAGCTCAAAAATCGCCTTCTCAGCACCTTCAATAATCAGCCGTGTTTCCAGGGTATCGTTGTAGGAGTTGGAAATAGTCTCTCTGGCTACGTTGATCAGCGAACGCCTGATACTCGCTTCTTGAACAATCTTGGCATAATAGGCAACATTGGCGCTGCTGGGTACTCTGGAGGTAAGGGAAGCGACATATGCCGCGCCACCAGCTCTTTCCAGATCTCCGCTTGAATTCAATTCATCAGTAAGGGTGAGGATATCAACGCCCTCACCCTTCTCATTAAGAGTATTGATAGAACGGTATATGAGCTGATGCGCGCCCTTGAAAAAGTCGCCAGGACGCACAAACTGCTGAACCTCATCCAATAAATCCGCGGAGAAATTCAACAGCAGGGCGCCGAGTGTCGCCATTTCCGCTTCTTCGTGATAGGGAGGAGTGGAATCCTTCAGAGCTGCCTGGGCCAAGGCCTCTCAGCTCTCTTTTTCTTGTGTTTCTTCCTGACTAGCAACAGCATCCTCATTCTCGATTGGCTGTGACGCTAGGAGGGAAGGCGCCTTGTCATTTTCACCGGTCGCCCTAACATTGATTTTTAATAGCGCGTCATTCTTCCCATATAGCTTCACTCTTGCCACATGTTCACCGATAGTTTTAATTCCACCTGCCGGCAGTTCAATTCTTTTCCTCTCGATTTCGATGCCCTCGGTACTTAGAAAATCAACAACGGCCGAAGATGTTATAGAACCAAACAAACGGCCATTCTTTCCCGCCGCAACGGCGATGTCCATTAGTTTTGATTCGATGCGGCTCTTAAAATCCGCGGCCGCGTCCGCTTTCTCTTTCTTGTGTCTGTCTATTGATTGCTGCTTCTGTTCGAGTTCAGTTTTTGTGGCCTTGGTGTATCGAACAGCTATTTTCTTAGGAAGTAAATAGTTCCGCGCATAACCATCGGAAACTACTTTGATATCACCCATTTCGCCGAGGCTTGGAACGTCCTTATAAAGAATAATTTTCATTTGCCATCCTTCTTATTTGCTGACAAACGGGAGCAAGGCCAGTGAACGAGCTCGTTTGATTTCTCGGGCTAGGATGCGCTGGTGTTTGGCGCATGTACCAGTGATACGCCGGGGAAGGATTTTCCCCCGTTCTGTGGTGAAACGTCGCAATGAGTCAGAATCCTTATAGTTCACATGCGCCTTACCAATGCAAACCTTGCAAACTTTACGGCGGTAATATTTCCGCTGAGGCTTTCCTGACATTGTTCCACGATCACGCGTGGCAGGCCGGCGATCCTCGTCAGATTCAGAGCTTTGAAGCACATTATCGGACATCTATTATCTCCTATTGTTCACTAAAAAGGTATGTCATCCTCAAAACTGTTTGGAGGAGACCCCGGGGGTTCTGATAAGGGCGAATATGAATCGTTTTTACTCTCGGGCGCTGCCCTTTCATCCCATCCACGTACATCAGCCCGAGGACTGATATCACTCGTGCTTCCTGGTTTGCCTCCGAGAAGCTGAACACTGTTGCAATCAATAACCACCTTCGACCGCTTCCCGCCATCTTGGGCTTGCCAGCGGTTCTGTCGCAGCTGTCCTTCAATCGCCACTTGTTTCCCTTTCGTCATATAGTTGGCAATTGCCTCACCTTGGCGCCCAAAAACTGTAAGATCGAAGAAGTTGGCCTCCTCAACCCAGTTATCGCCCTGTTTACGACTGCGATTAACGGCCATACTGAATTTGAGCAGAGCAAGGCCACCCTGGGTATAGGATTGCTCGGCATCCCTTGTTAAACGACCTACTAAGACAACTTTGTTAATATCGTTCGCCATTGAAGTTTTCCCAATCCGATCAGTTTTCGCACAATATGAAAAGGTAGCGTAGAATTTCTTTTTTCAATTTGAGCGCGTTTTCGATTTTTGGCAGTTTCGTTTGATCAAGCTCAACATTGAAAAGACGATATCGGCCGCGATTTTCCTTGTTTATGATATAGGAAAGTTCACGATCTCCCATATCCTCTTCAGACTTGATGGTGGCCTTGGAGTTAGAGAGTATCTTCTTAACGGCTTCTACACCTGAGATATCCTGTCCCTCCTTCGTACGAAAGGCGCAAACCAATTCGTAGCACTTCACTATAGCTCTCCTTATGGGCTCATACTCGTCCCACCATGAGAAGCGGGAAAGGAGCCTGCTACAGTACCTTGGAATGGGATTATTCGTCAAGCAAGATAGCCGGCATACCGATAATCCCAATGAAGGAATCCGAAGAGTCCAATGGCTGAAAAAATCCACTACGATGACAATTTCTTCTTTATTACCGCGATGATTCGCGCTCTTGACGCGGCGACAAGCCTTAATATTGATGCGGAATATTTCGCGGATAAGGTGATTGAGGATACTTTGTTCATCGATTCCACAATTCAGAAGCTCTATGCGTCGTTAACGGAAAATAAGCACCTTATTCGAAGAAAAATTCATCTTAGTTCAATCATGAAACTCAAAAAAGTCTATTGCAGGCTTCTTGATAATCTCCTCGCGTTGAAGGGCACATCGGCCATGCCCACCGATTTCCAAAGGCCGAAACTGAAGAGCATAGCATCCACACACCTCAATGAGGTTCAGGAAATTCATGAGCTTATAAATGGAATTCATACGGCAAGATTCGACAGCGACGAAATTTCCCATAGTGAGCTGCAAATGCTGATGAGTTCGATGGACGATGAGGGCGAAACATAATCAAACAGGAGTTTAATTCATATCCCAATGGAAAATCTGCCTGATTTTGAAAGCACTCATGGACTCGTTGCCGCCATTGTACAAGATGCCAGTACCAATGAAGTTCTCATGCACGCGTGGATGAATGAAGCAGCGTGGCGGAAAACACTTCAGGAAGGCCGCGCGGTTTACTGGTCCCGCAGTCGAAAAGCACTGTGGCGGAAGGGAGAGGTTTCGGGTAATTATCAGATTGTTCGGGAAATTCTTGTGGACTGCGATGGGGATTCGGTGCTCCTGAAAGTAGATCAGATGGGGGGAGCGGCTTGCCACACAGGACGCCGTAGCTGTTTCTATCACAGGGTTGTGGGCAACTCGCTTCAGATAATATCGGCGCCGCTTTTTTGCCCAGAGGATGTCTACGGGTCATAAATGCAAGCTGATAGCAATAAAGACTGGCCGCCGCCCTGTATCAGTGCGGTAGTATGTAAGGATTAATCCGGTCAAAACTGCCATAGCGATTGGAAAACTCGGCTCCCACTCGATATACCCGCACTTCAAAATGAAGATGAGGTCCTGTGGCCTTTCCCGTGTCACCGATTTTTCCAATTTTTTCATTTTGTAATATCATCTCCCCAGATTTCCAGCCTGAATCGGCAGCCATATGGGCATAGAATGTCGAGAGCCCCTTGATACCCTTGTACTGCGTTATCCATTCATCCTGCAGTGGATGGGAGAGTTCCAAATACCAGCCGTATGTGGAATTGTACCCCGTATAGAGCACTTCACCGCCATAGGCCGCGACAACACTGCCCGGTTCGCCAGGAAAGCGGACAATGGAATTCGCTTCCGTGATTGTTAGTATGTTTCTGACATTGACAATATCAACGGCCATATGGGGAAAATAACCGCCGGAACTCAAAGCATCCGGTCGAATTTCTCCGAATCCACTGGAAATCATGAAATCACTACCGGCCTGTTTTTCGCCATCCTGTCTTACCGGATATGTCAGCCCCGCAACAGTACTCTGATACGCCGATAGGAAAATGATATTAGCCCTATCCAATGTCATGATAGTTTCCGCCTGAGCATTATCCTGCGGTATTCGAGAAAGATGGTAGACAATGTCACTGTAGCTTCCTGAGGACTCAATCCGGTCGGCAAGATAGTTATAGGCACGCTTTCTGGAATAATCGCTATCCGAGAGTTCATCTGAGCGCTGCCTCAATGACATTGCCGAGTTTTTTCGTGTGAATTCGAAAGCCGTACGTTCTCTGTGCACATCATCACGAAGATGCTCTAATTCACCCTCAAGAATTTTCAATCGGTCACCCAAGGTTTTCACCGCTACGATCTGCCGAGTGGATGAAATGCCGATGGCGCCACTGATATCCCCTACAAGACTTGTCATCCGATGATACTGGAGAAAACTCATCGCCGTGAGAACAAAGAAGGCTATAAGGAAGAAGGCGAATCCTGAAACGCTACGAAATTTTCTTAGCCAAATTCCATAAATGGGCGTTGAAAGGACCGGTTCAAGAATCCGGGCCTTGGGAACTTCCAGAAAAGAGCGCGCGGTTGGGGGATCTTCCAGCCGACCAATGGCTTCTTCGAGCTCATCGTTAATCCACTCCTCATCTAGCGCCTCATGATTTTTTTCAGCGGTTTCCAAAAACCATGTGCCATCTTTCGCGGGAGCCAAGAGCCAGAATCGGACAACGCGTGAAGAAAGGTCGCTGGCTGTTACTGTTTCCATAAGTGATAGCCGGGGGCCAGCTTTTTGCGCCATGAGTAACCAGGAGACGGGACTACCATCGATGCTCACTCCATTCTCCGTGCCTCCAGTCCAAGAGCCCTTATCCCCGAGGCAGCGCTTCAATTGAGCTGCCATTCGTGTACTGAGACGATCACGACGTTTCATATGCCCTTTCCGCTTTCAAGCTTGATTCTAGCATATTCCTGAGCCGCGTAGCCAATCAATTTCTCGGTTTCATCCCAGCCAATACAGGAATCGGTAATCGATACTCCATATTTCATTGTGGTTTTGTCTACAGATAACTCCTGTTTGCCTGGATTGATATTGCTCTCAAGCATCATGCCTCGCACCGAATGATATCCTTGTAATTTCATTGCAAGCGCCGATTGAAACACCTGAGACTGCAGCGCGTGATTTTTTCCCGAATTCTCGTGTGAACAATCGACGATAATCGAGGGCTTGATATCAATCTGCCGCAGCAGCACTTCGGCTTCTTCGATGTTTTTTTCGTAATAGTTAGGCCCGCTCGAACCACCTCTGAGAATAATGTGTCCGCTTTGGTTTCCACAGGTTCTGAAGATGCAAGCCGATCCTCTCTGATCGATGCCGATGAAACTGTGACGCTGCTGAGCCGAATGAACCGCATTGGCGGCCTTGCTCATATCGCCATCAGTGCCGTTTTTGAAGCCAACGGGCATAGAAAGGCCGCTCGACAACTCCCGATGAATTTGGGACTCAGTGGTGCGAGCGCCGATGGCCGACCACGATACAAGATCGGCAATGTACTGAGGGACAATGGGATCGAGAACCTCAATACCCGAAGGAAGTCCCAAAGCGCAGATATCAATTAATAGCTCCCGGGCCCCCTTGAGTCCCTCCGCAATGGCATAGGAACCATCAAGGAGGGGATCAACAATGAATCCTCTCCAACCGAGACTGGTTCTGGGTTTTTCAAAATAAACCCTCATAACAATGCACATCGAATCGGAATAACGATCTCTTAATACCTTCAGTCGCCGGGCATAATCCAACGCCGCATCGGTGTCATGAATAGAACAGGGACCGATGATGAGAAGTAGCCTTTCATCGTCATGCTGAATGATTTTGCTAACTTCATCACGAAACCCAACAATGACATTCGCAAGGTGGTTACTAACCGGCAAAGTGTTCTTAAGCTCCTGTGGGCTAATGAGAGAAAACTGACTTTCGATATTGAGATTGTATATATCCGGGGGCATAAAACCTCCATCAGTTCATGATAGACGATATTACTCAAGCTATGAATACTTATGTTTTTTGATGATTAAAACAAGCGGGAGTTCTGTGTAATCATCCGGTTTTTAGGCCTTTTCCCGCATCAGAATGCCAGTGACTGTCTACAAGTGGAATGAACTGAAAAAACTAAATATTTTGGTGTTTCTTCTAAATGAAAAAGTCTCATAGACAATAATTACCTCATATATGAATGAATTTATTGACTAAAAGTATCAATCAAACTAAATTATACGCGAATGGAGACATTATGGAAAAAAATATGAAAACAGCGGCCGAAGTAATGCTTGATGTGCTCTACGAAAGTGGTGTGCGCCATGTATTTGGAATCCCCGGCGGCAATTCAATCCCTATTTACGATGCGCTCACCCACCATCCTCTCAAGTTGGTGCTAACCCGACATGAGCAAGGCGCTACTCACATGGCCGATGGTTATGCCCGTTCCTGCGCCAAGCCTGGTGTTGTATGCGTTACATCGGGACCGGGGGCAACGAACACGCTAACTGGGATACTGACGGCAATGATGGACTCGATTCCAATCCTGGTGATAACCGGGCAATCTGTCACACCAAATATTGGACTGGACGCATTTCAAGAGGCTGATATACTGGGCATGTCCTTTCCCGCAGTGAAGCATTCCTTCATGGTTACCAATGCTCAAGATATGCCCCGTATTATCAAAGAAGCTCTCTACATCGCGACAAGCGGAAGGCCCGGGCCGGTACTCATCGATCTGCCCAAGGATATATCGGCCACACTGATCAGTTCCGATTTGGAATATGAGCATGATCTTCCGGGCTACAGTCTGCCGGATACTGTCAATCTTGAGGATATCACCAAGGCCGCCGAACTCATTAATCTCTCAGTGCGCCCAGTAATAATCGCCGGACATGGCGTTATTCTCTCGAAAGCGGATGAGCAGTTAAAAAAAGTCGTGGAAAAAATGAACATTCCCGTAACAACCACATTACTGGGCAAAGGCGGGTTTCCGGACACTCACGCGCTCTCACTCGGCATGCCCGGTATGCATGGTACGGCCTATGCGAACAAAGCGTTAGCCAGTAGCGATCTCGTTGTTGCAATCGGCGCGCGCTGGGATGATCGCATCACCGGAGTACCGGAGAAATTCTGTCCAAATGCAAGGAAAATTCACTTCGATATCGATCCGGTGGAAATTGGCAAAATCATTCCTGTTGAATGTGCCGTTATTGGCGATGCCAAGCACACTCTCAAGGCTCTTATTCCTCATCTCAAACCAGGGAAAACCAGCCAATGGGTGAAACAAATACAGAAATGGAAGCATGCTTTTCCGCTGAAATACCGCAAGGAAGGTAAGCTGCGTGCTCAACATATCATTGAAGAGTTGGCGCTGATGGCGGGAACTTCTGCGATTGCGTGTACCGATGTTGGTCAGCACCAGATGTGGGCCGCCCAATTTGTGAAATCCGAACGAGGGGAGAATTGGCTCACATCCGGTGGTTCGGGCACCATGGGTTTTGGCCTTCCTTCGGCCATAGGCGCCCAACTTGCCCGGCCGGATTCGGTGGTTTATACCATCGTCGGTGACGGGTCTTTCCAGATGACTTTCTGCGAACTGGCCACCGCGGCAATCAATAGACTGCCTATCAAGATTCTGGTTGTGAATAATCGGTATCTGGGTATGGTTCGTCAGTGGCAGCACCTGTTTTATGAGAACCGTTTGACGGGTGTGGACCTTGAAGGCAACCCGGACTTCATGAAGATTGCCTCGGCCTATGGAATTAAGGGTTTTCGGGTGAAACGCAGTTCGGATGTCAGGAAAACTTTGAAAGCGGCACTTGAGTGGAACGAGGGACCCTGCATTATCGAAGCGGTGGTGGAACAGCATGACAATGTGTTTCCAATGGTTCCGGCGGGAGCCACTCTGGATGATATGATTATTGAAGCACCCAAAATCAAACGTAGCAGTACAGGAGAAAGCCAGTATGGATCAATCGACTAAACACACCCTCAGTCTGCTGGTGAGCAATAAACCCGGAGTGCTCACCCGGGTCGCTCTGGTTTTCGCGCGCCGGGGTTTCAATATCGATTCATTGGTTGTCTCTCAGGCTCATACACCTAAATTCTCCAGAATGAATATCGAAGCTTCCGGAGATGAGAAAACCCTCCATCTCATGATGGCTCAGCTTAACCGCCTTGTGGATGTTATACATGCCGTGGATCATGCCAGGGATGATGTAGTTCAGAGAGAACTGGCCCTTTTCAAAATCGGCTGCCGGCCTGAAAACCGCACCGAGGTACTGCAAATTGCCGATACCTTCCGTGGGCAAACTGTTGATATCGGTGATGAAACTATCACCCTCCAGGTTACCGGCACTTCGAACAAAGTCGACGCTTTCTCCAAGATGCTCGCACCCTTTGGCATTCTTGAAATAGTTCGAACAGGAAAGGTGCTCATGAGCAGAGGATCTGAGTCCACAGCCTGAGAGCTTTTATCGCCATAAAGCCCCCAGATATGGGGTTTTTTATAGCTGTTTCACTCTCTCTCACCCATGCTGTCCTGTGCGTTCTTTCCTCTCATCCTGCCCTTTCTTTCCACCGATATTGTATTCGAGGTGTGCAATGAATCGTGTGTATAGTTTATTCGTCTTGGGGTTGCTGTTCATCCTCGTAATTCTCCCGCTGGCGGGCGAGGAACGCAGTCGACTAGCGAAAGAGATTCCGCTATTCGGTGGAACATCGGCATCACCGCTTCGGTTGGAGAGCGATCGTGGCTGGGTTTCGGTGGCGGCTATAAAATGGGATGCAAGCAATTCCGATTTTCTATCGGCGGAAAACCGTAAAAAGTGGCGTCTCCGCACATCTTACGAACACGAGCATGCTGCCGGGCAGGCTTCTCTTCAGATTCGTCTGCGAGGGATTGATCCAGGACCTACTTTTACTCATCCATGGAATGTGAGCGCCGTACGGCGATCGATTGCCTACAGTAACTGGTTTGAGGAACAGGAGAATGGCCGCGTGGAAATGGGCGGCACCTGCTATGTTGAGGCCAGGCTGATTGCTCCGCCTCATACAGCACTATTCGGCAGTCTCTTTGAAGTAACTTTGGAAGTTTGGGAAGAGGATTCGGCAATCGGGGCTTCTGAGATACCAGCGCCCAACGTTCATCTCGCCTATGCGCGGCCACTTCCTCACGCAAGCAGCAGAAGCGAAACTCACCCAAGGAGCGGGAATGTAAGCATGGAAGCATCTCTTGACTTCGCCCTTTCCTTCGTGGAGGCCTCACTCCACGGCGATCTTGCCTCCTACTTTCGCTTACAGGCCAATCCGGTAAGATCTTTAGACGATGGAACCGCAATGGCCAAATACCGACTGGCGCCACCTAAAAGTATTCCCGGTATCAACACTATCGAAGATTATAAAAGGCATTTCGACTATCGCTTATACGATTCGAATACTATCAGAGAGCTCTTTCCTGAATGGTTTTACAAAGACAGGCCGTGGATTCCTAGTGAGAATGCATATCTGTTCATGGGGCATCGTGAACGTTTGCGCAACCAACTCCCTGAGGGTATCGACTATTTGGTTTTTATCGTTGAGCCTGACTCAACTGGAAAATGGAGGGTTGTCGCGCGACCTGAGCAGTAAATACAGAACTATTCTTGCTCATCCCGCCATCCGCGGCCATCGGGCCATTCCAGGCTAAGCTGGCCGAAGCGCCCCTCTCGAAGATCCTTCAGCACCATTTGAGAAGTTCGTGTGTAGTCAATCTTCCCCCCAGTCAAAAGGCAACCCCTCTTTCGTCCCACCTTTTCCACCAATTCATGGGGGGGTTGTGGGACATCATCGAGGTCGTAACGGCTCATGAGCAAAGCCCGATAGCATCGGGCCATGTAGCTCAAGAATTCACCGGCAAGCTCCTCACCCGGAACAATGGATTCTTTAATCGCTCCCAATGCCGCCAGTTTCAATCCTGTGAGTGTACTCTCGAATTTGTGCCAGAGCATACCCGGGCTATCGAATATCTCAAGGTATTCGGTGATGGGAATGCGCCTGATATCTCTGGTGAGACCGGGCGCCGCTCCCGTCTTAGCCCGAATTACGCCCGATAGCGCATTGATGAGAGTGGACTTGCCCACATTGGGTATACCGATAATGAGTGCCCGTATCGCTCGTCGATTTCGCCACCTGGCCCCCTGACACATCCGGTCGCAGATTCTTGGTATCGAATCAAGTCCTTGAGCGCGTGTGGCCGAAACAGCCGTAGGCAGGGTATGGTCATTTTCCTGAAATCTCGCCAACCACAGCTTTGTAGCCGCCGGATCGGCAAGGTCGTTTTTATTCAAAACCACCAGGCGTGACTGAGAGCTGATGAGCTTTCGGAGCAAGGGATTATGGCTGGCGGCTGGAGCCCGGGCATCCAATACCTCAATAACAAGGTCCACCCGTTTAAGGCTCTCCTTTATAAGCCGCTCGCTGCGGGCCATGTGTCCGGGAAACCATTGAACTGTAGGCATATCGCCCTTCAAAGATACTATAAGGAACGCTCACAATGCTCCCAGGCCGCTGGATTATAGCCAATCACAATCATCCCATCTTTCCGCACAACGGAAATTTTCAGCAGAAGTGGATGGGTGAGCAGCTTTTCCATTGGATCGAATTCTTTCCAGGCAGTTGCCGGGAAACCCATACCCTTATCCTCTAGCATATCATCCCATGATACCTCTCTTGCAATGGCGCTTAGCCCAGTGGCGCCCAGCGGTTTTTTCGCGTGGTTTGCATATTGGTAGCCGATACACGTTCATCATCAATTCTCAGCGCTAGGACGCTCTTGGTTCAAGTGTGCAACTTGACACTCCCCGCGGCGGCCACCATGATGATTCCTAACAGTGAAGCGAATCATCCTAGCATTGAATATTTTTTTAAGCTTTAACGTCTTTGTATTAGCTTTTGAGGCCGGCGCTTATATACCACATTACCGGTTGAAGAGCGCCGCGGGAGCCTCGAATTTCCTCGGTAGACCACTCTATGATACGACAGCTCAGGCTTGGGATCAGGCCATAATGGCCGACCAGATGCTGACGCGGCCACCGGCGATGCCCAGCATTTGGTATGAATCCTCCTGGAGTCTTCGACTGGGATGGGGATTCGATTCTTTTTACCTCCACATCCCTATGAACGAAGATTTTCTTCTCGGCAACGTGCCGATTATTCGATATCTCGACTACCTAAAACGCATCGTCAGCAAGTCGGAAAAATCAATCTATCTCTCCCTAATCGGAACGAGTCGGGATTTTCTACCTCGAATCTCGTCGGCAAACAATTTAGAGTATTTCACTAATTATATTGGCGAATTAGTGAAATCACATAGACTGCATGGAATTGAATTGAACTGGGAGTTTTCAGCTTCCCCCAGCATGGCCGAGAAGCGAGAATTCAGCAGGCTGATGGCGGTGCTGAGAGAGGAACTTCCATCAACCACTAGATTGTCACTGGCCGTAAGCCGCTGGCGGCTGCCGGATCCGGCAATGTTCGCCATCGTCGATGAGGTTCATTTGATGGCCTACGATAATTTTGGTCATCATTCCACATATCAATCGGCATTAGAGGACAGCGAAGTGATGCTCACCCAATTCAGTCTTCTGCCTTCCAAATTGCTTCTCGGTCTCCCATTCTATGGCCGCGTATTCGATGCGAATTCACCAGACTACTGGAGGGGCGCGAAAAACTACCGGAACATAAGGCGAGATTTTCAAATCACCGAGAATTTCACTGATGTGGCGGGCCCATACCATTTCAATGGGCCAACAACCATCACCAAGAAGACTCAATGGGCCCGCAGTCGGGGGCTTAAGGGAGTCTTCGTATGGGAACCCTACTATGATGTTGTGGGTTCCACATCTCTTATTCGCGCTGTGAGGCGAGGAATATCCGATAGCGAATATCAGGGTTTATAGCTAGTCAGTCTTGACAGGGACAAGGAGAATTCGCGGGCATCATCGCCGCTATATGCTCTGGGAAGAACCGGGGCAATGATGCCCTTTCTCATCATTTGCATCAAAGCTGCTTCTTCCCGCCGCAATTTTATTTCGCTAACCGTCCATACATGTCCCCGGTCGTTCAGTACAACCACATCCCGATCAAGCAGACGCAGACCCAGGGATAAATCTCGTGTGAGCGCCAAATCGCCTGGTCGGCATTCACGCACCATAATCTCATCAACGGCGCCACAGCCGGACGCTACCCTAATCATCCGGGCACCGGATTCTGCAACCTTGGGAATCCTCCTGTCAGCAACGACAACCACCTCTACGGCTCGACTCCGATGCGCGTCTAAGGCTATGCGCATGGCCGCTTGGGGGCATGAGTCTCCATCTATCCAGAGGGTCATTGGCCGATGCCCGCCAGGGCTATACTCCCCTCACCTGTGATGTGGATATCCCTGGCATCCCAGATGATGAAGGCACTTTCACCCCGATTGAGTGTGAGGCTCTCATGGCCGTCCTTGAGCATAACGGAGCCTGAAAGCACAAGAAGTATCATCGGCCCGGTTTTGGAAGACAAGCAAAGAGGATTCTCTTCTCGAATATCCGAAAGTCCAAGAGAAAACTCTTTTGCGGGTGTGGGAAAGTATCGGATACCATTGCCATTATCCACAGCATGAAGAGACTGGGGGCTTGATGATTTGAAATCAAGCACCCTGAGTAGCTCCGGCACATCAATATGTTTGGGAGTGAGTCCACCTCGTAGCACATTGTCCGAATTTGCCATGAGCTCCACACCAAAACCATCAAGATAGGCATGGAGTTCTCCCGCGCCTTGGTACAGGGCCTCTCCGATGCCTAATTCAACAACATTGAGAAACAAAGGCGAGAGTACCCCGATATCACTGGGATATCCGTCTGCCAGCCGGGAAATCCATCTACATTGCAGATTGCTCCATTCGCTTATTCTATCTTGAGCGCAACTGAGCGCCGAATTGATGAGAAGCTTACATGCGTTCTCATCTAATGTGAGCAAGCGCTCCAAGAAATTCTGAAGGAAGAATGCTTCATCCTCCTCATTTTCTTCGCGGATGCCATCCAGTACTTCCTTTTCAATGGCAATCAAGGCGGAGGCAAGCTGAGCATCCAGGGCCGATACCGAGAAGTTCGCGATGATTTCAAGGGGATGTCGGAAACCGCTCATTGCCGTAAATGGGGTGAGCGCCATAATAATCTCCGGTTTGTGATTCTCATCCCGGTAGTTTCGATGCGCGGCATCCCTGGCAATGCCAGCCGCCTCTTCGCGCCGGAAACCCTCTTCGGCAAGCAACTTGGACGGATGAGCCTGAATGGAAAGTGCTTCACCGGCAGCGAGAAGCTTGAAGAGGAAGGGAAGAGTGCCGTAACGAGAAGAAGTTGTCGATCCCAGAGCGGTTTCACTGTGCTCCGCAATCCACAAATCCAAGGGGGTGCTGCCAGCATGGGGCAGCTTGATTTTCGATGGCGATGTGGGATGGGCTCCCATCCATAGCTCGGCTGCCGGTTGGTTTTCAGGATTTTCAAGACCCAAAAAATCGTAAATCAGATGCTTATCGCCCCACGCATAGTCTCTTATGGCATTGTCAAGATGAAAAAAAGAAGACATACGCTATCATAAGCCCAAAGAACGAAGAAAAACCAGTCAACACACTCCCGGCTTGCGAGTTGACTGACTTTCGAGCCATTCGATGATAGTCTGCGCGGCCAGTTCTTTGCTTCCGGTATTCGGATCGTAGGGAATGAGGTGTCCGCAGCCTGTTAGAATCTTTTCAATATAGGCTGATTTCAGTCTAGTTTTCATCAGTTTCCGACTGGCGCTGCCCACCAACTCATCGAGTTCACCGAAGATTCCCAAAACGGGCGCCTTGACGCTGCCAAGTCGCCTTTCAATAGCGGACTGAAGACTGAAAAGATCGGCGAGTGAACTAAACCAATTCCAACTCCAGTATTCAGCTCCGAGATACAAATCATCATCCTCGTCTCTCTCGTCAAAAAAGCAGAAGTCAGGATCGCTTTCCCACTCACGGGGCCATTTTCGGATGAACCAGGAAATCACTCTGAACAGTGATCGACCCTTCACGCGAACACCAATAGCAGGCGCTAAAACGACGAGGGAACGAACCGGATACTTTACAGCCAAATCCAGGGAGAGCAAAGCACCCATGGAATGACCCAGCACCATCACCTCATCATAAATCGTATTGAGGTTGAACCACTCATCAGCAACCTGACGACGCCACATAGCCATATTGGCCCTAGCAAAATCCGATCCAGAGGTGCCATGTCCCGTGAGCCTTGGAATCCGAACGTCCCAGGCGGCCTCTGCGAGTTCTTTTCCGATAAATGCCAATTCCCCCGGATAGCCGGTGTAGCCATGGATTAAGAGAACCACTCGTCGATTTCCCGCGAGGTGCTGGATGGGCTGGGCACAGCGGCGCGCCCGAATTAGATTTTCACTTCCGATTTTCATGGTATACTCACATTGGTACTAGAATTTATGAAAGAGAGTCCATACCTTTTTGGAAAGAGGAGGCTGTAATTGGGTATAATTACCGTATCTCGTGAAACAGGGAGTCTTGGTGACGCCGCCGCCACTCTCTTAGCGAAAAAACTCCAGTACACATTGGTAGACCGCGGCGCATTGGAAAAGACTATCGATGGCGAGAAATTTCCGGATATTCCCTTGGAACACTTCGACGAGCAAAGCCCTTCATTCTGGGAGAATTTCACAAGTGGCAAGGATGTGTATCTCGATCGACTCCGCACAGCGATTCTGGAATCCGCCATGGTTGGCAATGTTGTCTTTCTCGGACGCGGCGCCCAATTCATTTTGGCGGGTGTACCAGGCATCTTCCGAGTTCGTTTGATTGCCGGCCGTGACATTCGAGTGAAGCGCATGTCAAAGGTCCTTGATTGTGACATGAAGACCGCTGAGCGATATTGCAAACGCTCAGATCATGATCGGAAAGGCTATAGCCGATTTTTCTTCGCGGGGCATTGGGCAAATTCGGATAGCTATGAAATTACACTCTGCACAAATCATCTGAATGTCGAAGTCGCGACCGAGATTGTTCTCCAAGCATATAAGGCCTCTTCGGCTGAAAGTGAGGATGGGAGCGCAATTCTCGCCAATCGCTTTCTGGCCCAGGTTGTCCGAAACCGGATACTGTATGTACAGAATATACCTGTCGATCTTCTTGAGGTTGAGGCCGAGGATGGGCATGTCTCTATCCGCGGCACCGTAACCACCCAGGACGCTGTTCAGTACTGCGAAGAAGCGGCGAAAACTGTAAAAGGGGTAAGGGCTGTGGAGAGCGAAATCTACTTCATCAATCCGGTGATGACCTATTGATTGAGGGGCTCCCCAGCATTGTTACTCCCTCGGAATTTTTGAAAGTTGTAAGGGATACGCCGTAAACCGCATTGAGCGTCTCGGGACTCAACACCCTCGATGGAAGTCCTGAAAGATGAAGTTTCCCTTTCGAAAGCAACCAAACCCGATCGGCATAGAGCAGCGCATCATTGATATCATGGAGAACAGCAATCACAGATTTTCCCTTGCCCGCCTCCTTTTTGAGACGATGGAGTATGTCCATACGGCTTGCTAAATCAAGATGATTACCAGGTTCATCCATTAAGAGGATTTTTGGCTCCTGAACAAGGGCCCGCGCAAGGCGAACTTTCTGGAATTCCCCACCGCTCAGTGTGCTGACAGAGCGGTCTTCCATTGTTTTGAGACCCCATGCTTCCATTTCCGATGCGATGCCGCGGCGATCGGCGGCGCCAAGACGACGAAAGGGACCAAGATGGGGAAAACGTCCTAGGGCAATGTAGTCCCTAACCGAAAATCCAAAGGGTTTTTCCGGCTCCTGGGAGAGAAAAGCGATGTGCCGGCCTCTCATGCGGGCGGACCATTTTTCCCACTCAGTCCCCGAGTAGCATATCTGTCCGGATTCAGAATGAAGAAGACCCGATACCAGATTGAGTAGAGTGCTTTTTCCCGATCCATTGGGTCCGACAAGAGCGATGAAACTATCTTGCTCGGCCACAGCGGAAACGGGTCCAAAAACGAATCCCCCCACGGAAGAAGACCAGCTCAGATTCACGAGTTTCAGTGACAGTTCAGCCATCAAGTCGGCCTTCTGTGTTTCTTCCTTTCGCCAGAATTAAGAGAAAAGGAGCGCCTATCAGCGCGGTAATAATGCCCACGGGGATTTCGCCCGGAGGATTCACTGACCGAGCCGCGAGATCGGCAACAACGAGAAGTATCGCGCCTCCAAACCATGATCGGAGAATCAAAGGACGATGCGATGGTCCACCCAGCAAACGGGCCACATGGGGCACCATCAGGCCAATGAAGCCAATACTGCCGGCAACGGCCACCGCCGCCGAAGTACCGAAGGCAGTGAGCGCCAAGATAATGATGGCCATGCGCTGTGGGTGGAGCCCTAAGCCGTGCGCACTGCTATATCCGGTTGAAAGCACATCCATGATACGTCCCATTGCAGCAAGCAAGAGCGATGTGGGGAGCGTGGTGGCCGCCAACCAAATAACGCGAGACCAACCCGCGGAAGAAAGACTGCCCAAGGTCCAGATAGTGATGCGCTCTACCTGATCGCGATTCAATGTCATCAGAAGCCAGATGAGAGCTTGGCAGAGAAAGGCGATGGCAATGCCCGAAAGCAAGAGGGTGGAGGGTAATCTGAAGGCCCGCTTCCCGGCAGCAATGAATACGGCGAGGGTTACCATCAACGCGCCGATGAAGGCCGCGAAACCGATGGCGCCCAAACCCACAGCGCCAGCGGCAGAGAAGAAAATGATGGCGATGCTCGCCCCCAGAGCCGCCCCCGAACTGATGCCTAACAGATAGGGTTCACAGAGAGGATTCCGAAATAGCCCCTGGCAGGCCACCCCACCCACCGCCAGAGTTCCACCCACCATGGCGGCGGAGAGCACCCGCGGCAGGCGGAGTTTCCAAAAAATCAACAACCATGAATCCGGTACATCCTGCAGTTTTCCGAGAAGAATGGAGAAGATGCTGAGAGCGGGGATACGCACCGAACCGAAGCTTGTGGCCAGCGCTATCGCGGCCACAAGCAAAAACGGTCCCATTATGGCGGATAAGTGGAATCTTCTCATCAAGATTATTTAAAAAAAGAACCGATCGCGTTCACCAATACCGCATAGCCGTCGGCGAGACGGGGGCCCTGCCGGACGATACTATCCTCATCGATAACATAGACATGGCCTTCACGAACGGCACGGAGATCTTCGTACACGGGGGTTTTGGAAAAGAGTTTCTCCGCCCAGGGGGGAATGAGAATGATATCAGGATCTCGATCGACGATGGCCTCAAGACTGAAGGTCCAGCCCCGTATGTCCGCGGCAATGTTCCGCCCACCAGCCATTTCAATCATATTGCCGATAAATGTATCGCCCCCGGCAGTCCAATCACCTCCCTCCCCGAATCCAACAACATAATACACAGAAGGCGCATAGGGAAATTCGGCCACGCGTTTCATGGCCTCTTCCTTCGTGGCCCGCATGGAAGCAATCAGCGCCTCACCGGCAGCGATATCACCGAACAGAAGAGCCGTCGGGCGAATCACCCCGTCATAAACCCCTTGAAAAGAGTCCTGCCCCATCAGTATGGCCACGTTCTGACCGGCCGCGTCCAACCTTCTAAGACTCTCTTCAGTAAAGTGAGTAGATGCAATAATCACATCGGGGGAGAGGGCAACTATCCTCTCGATATCGGGTTTATTCAGGTTGCCAACAGAAGCAACATGAACGACATCAGAAGGAAAATCGCAGTACGCGGTTCTACCTATGAGCCGATCGCCGTAACCAAGGGCGAACACTGTCTCGGTTATGCCGGGCGAGAGGGATACCACATTGTTAACAGGCGCGAGAAGGGATATTTTCCTGCCAAAATGATCGATGAGTATGACGTTTTCTTTCAGATTTTCGGTATCCGAATACAATTGCGCCATGATGGGAGAAACGAAAACCAGCAATATCGGAAAGAAGAGCCTCGAAAATGCCTTGAAAGGGCGCATAGATACTCCAAGCGCATGCTCGTGCACTTTGAAACAGAGATTCGAAACCAGATGGGTATCCTGACTCACGACTCAGCGGCAATCAGGCGCTTGTCCGGGCTTTTTCTCCTGCCATTCGGCTCAAACAACCCTGCCCAATCCTTATCGCACACAGTGGCGGCACCGTGGAGGCCTTTACCTCACTTCCCCCACCCGGCATCAGAAGAACAATGTAGCACGATTGTTTTCGGATGTCAAGAATGTCTGCTTGATTCTATCAATGCCCACACCAGAATAGGAACTTCCCGGATTAAAGAACCGGGCAATATCACCACTCTGGCTTTCTCTGCCACTTTCCATGTCGGACTATCGCCTAATTCCATATAGGGAAGCACCGAAGGGAGATTCATGAAACTCCCTTCCGAAAGTAATTGAGTAGTTCCGCGATTCACCGAAGGGAAATTCATGAAAGCCCCTTCCGCAAGTAATAAAGTAGATCCACCGCTTGTCTCTTCAATGCTGCCGGAAATCAGCAGATACAGTTCATCCTTCGCGGTGTCGATTTTTTTGCCTCTCTCCCAAACTACCTCTTCGATGGCCTCAGCCAGATCATCCAAGCGCGGGTATGATACCACATCACCGGGGAACTTACCACTATAAAGAAGCTCCCGTCGCGAAAGAATCTCATGCCTTTTGGCGAGATAGGCGGCCTTGTTCAATACATGATGGTACAATTCGACAGGAATGCGAATAGCTTTGACATGGTTTTTTGCTGTATAGGTTCTGTTAGCCGGCTGATAGCTGAGAATTTCGATTTCACCTACAAGGCTGCCAGCCGCATAACGCAGCGGGGGAAGATTTTTACTGAAAGCAACTTCAATGGTGCCTCCAATAATGTATAGCAGCGATTTAGGGGTACTGCCTTCCTGCAATACATGAGAACCCGGAGCAATGCGCTGTACTTTTCCATTGAGTAAAAGTTTGTAATCATCTTCCATCAGTCCAGGAAGCGTTCGAGCCAAGAGTCTGGCCGCATCCTCGAGGTATCGGTTGCCTCGTGAAACAATCAGATTATCCACCACTCCAAAGGGCAGCTCCACACCGATGCTTTTCTCGGCATCGCTTAGCTCGTCTTCGATATGACTAAGGATTAAACGCTTTGATGAATCCTCCGCAAAATCTTCCGCGGTGCCGTGAATCAACCCACGCCCGGCGTCGATTTTTTTGATGTCAGCAGGAACGGCATAGGCGGCTGTCACCCATTCTTGAAATTGCTTTGAAATTTTCCCATCGGCTACAAATCTATCCAAAACCTTCAAAGAGATGATATCAGCAAAATGCGCATACGTTTTGTAGCCATCCTTCCAAATCGCACGGAAGAACATGATGGTTGTTTCGACAGGATGGGGGGACATGGAAGGACGAACTTCCAAACCATCAATGTCATTCCAGATATCTTCATCAAGATAGTGAATGTTCATCAGCTGATCCAAAGTCTCAGGCGGTCTTCCCAGCAAAGACGCCAGCTTAAAGCGTACTGTTGCCGCGACGGGCCTGGTGATATATACATTGATTTTTCTATCAGTACGCATAAGAGTGCTGATACCGGCAAAATGATCATCGTGAACATGGGTGACAAACACCCCGCGAATTTCTGATATGTCAATTCCCAGCGCGTCCAGGGAAAAGTCGATGCCCGGACCAGCATCAATGAGATATCGATGCCCCCGGAAGATAACGATGCTTCCCATACAAGGTTTTTTTGGCCCCCAACCATTTCCTTCACCGATGTGGATGACTGAAAAATACTCTGTTTCCACATTGATATGATTGAGCGAAAAGGAAGGGTACCAGTCCTTACCAGGGGGTAGATTCATATCCACAGAAACAGACTGATCAGCGAATTGGAAGGTATAACAGTTCACATCCTCCCGCTGTAAAGTAACATTTCCAGGAAGAACCACACGATCATTCTCAAGGATATATGTATCAATGAGTTTACGCGCGGGTTTGATATTTCCAAAGGCAAACTGCAATTTTAACTGCCAAAGATTATCCAAATCCTTTTTGGGTACGCCATAATTGGACATTTCCTTTTTGGACAAAAGGCCATAGATTCCCCGATGGATGTATTCAAGAACTCTCTCCACCTGGCTCTTCTGCCCTATAAGGATGGGTTTGGATCCATCATTTCCGGGGTGATTTGGTATTCCCAATCCTCTTCGAAAGAGCATGTGAAGGACGGGAAACTCGGCGAGATTCCAAAAACGACCATTTTGTATCGGGGTATCGGACAGCAGGATGACATTGGGTCCTATTTCATATGATTTTCCATTTTTTTCCGCTTTCTTGATAAGCTCAAGTTTGATGAGATGCTTGATGCTGTCCATCGGAGCACTACAGAGTATTTGGTAGTCAGCTTCGGGAATATCCACCCACCATACGCCTGGTAGAACCGGCTTTTTGTTCATATGATTACAACATACATCATTATGAGGATTCGCATCACCCGCTATTCTCTAGATCGACAAACTTTTTTATAAAACCGGAACACATTTTTTTATAGAAATGAAATACTTAGCTCATGAAAGCTGTTTTTACCCGGCCTGCCGCCCCGAACTCTCATGCCGTTTTCCATGATGAAATCGCTGTTGTTTGCACAACGCGAAGAAAAAATGGCTCAAATACCCTAAGGGAATCCTGGATTGAGCGTGATACAACATGATACAAAATGAAAATCGGCTAAATACACCTCTTCGCTTGCGTAAATTCAAACTTCCTAAAACTTGGAAAGCTTCTGACGCGGCGAATGACAGGGCCGCGCTATTCTGTGCCCTTGATGCGTACTTGGGAGATTTTCCAGAGAGTTCGAAAATCAAAAAAATCGCCACAATTGTGAATCTGAGTGAATCGGATTTGGCATCCATGCTGAACTCAGAGGATGATTCTGCGCGAAGGGTATCCCGACTCATTGCGTTAGACAGCGCGGATAAATCCAGCGATAACGCCCTATTGCAAAAGGGATTGAAAGACTCATTGGCATCGATTAGAATTGACGCTGTTCGGCTAGCGCGTGCCGGTACAGATCGAACCCGTCTCTACAATCACCTGATACGCCTGATCAGGGAAGATCCGGATTTACGGGTTCGCCAAGTTGCCGGAAGACGCTTAAGAAAATCATTCGCCGATTTGTTTTTTGTTGACTTCGATGGACTTCCGCCTCTCTCTCAGATGCTGATTCTCGATGCCCTGGAGGGGCATAGTCGCGCTGATGAAGAAAGGGCGGAAACACTTCTCGCATCCGAAAATCGAGAAATCTCATTTCGGGCGGCTCGCTGCCTTCTTAAATGGGGAACTCTCGAAAAGCATTTCATTTCCGGTAAGAGCCATACTCTCCTTACTCAGGCTGCCAAACGTGGAGTTGTTGACTATCTTGAGCGGATGAATTTGAATTCTGAAAGTCGGGAATCCGCTTTGAAACTCGCCCAAATTGCCAAGCGGGAAGACTTGATACGCCAGTTTACGCGTGTTGATCGCAGGTCATCTCAAAACAAGACCACTTTCAGCCGCACGCAATGCGAAAAGATGGTGATGGAATTGGTGAACCTCAAAAATCCTCTTCGCCATAGCCGCTTGGCCACCCTCAATCTGCAATCACCGGAATTGCGAAAGTCCTTTGAAAAAGCCTTTCCAGCGCCGGATAACGACATGGGCGCCACCGTCCTTTTTGAGATGGCCCGCCTGGGGAATTGGACGGGGTGGAGCGATCGGGTTATTGCCGGCCTATCGTCCATCGATTCGGATATACGCCGTAGCGCGGCCCTCACTATCAGTGCAATCGCTCCTGAAGAGGCTGCTGCCCCTCTCGCGTCACTCCTGTACGATCCTGTCCATCGTGTCAGGTGGGCAGCCGCGCAAACACTCGCGTCCCTGCCAGCAGGCAGAGGGAATTCCTTTCTTATGAACTTTTTGAAGAATGAAGAGGAAGAATCGCTTCGGGAATCCGTGTTTGGCGGCATCCGTGCGTCGGGAGCTGAGGCCATAGCGCGGTTGATTCAGGACAATCAGGAAATGTTGGAGCCGGAAATGGCGGGAAGGCTGATATCGGAAGGATTTGACGCGAGAACGATGAAAAAGCTGCTCAATGCTTTTTCCGACAAGGAGAAGCTAGTCCCCGTCATGAGATACGCGGGAGTGCGCGCCGCTGAGTCTTTTCTTGCGGCATGGACTCATATCGATGACAATGACCGCAGACACCTTTTGCGCGGACTGATAGCCTCAGGCTGGGCGCAAAGTGTATACCACACGCCAATCCCAAGGAAAAACACCACAACGCGTCGACTCTCAGCCCTCACATCGGCCATGAGCCTTGATGAGCGCCGTGAGCTTTTAGAGCCCGTTCTGGAAAAAGCCGACAGAGGTATTCGGCGATCCATTCGTAAGATTATGAAAAGTTGAGTATGCCCCCATCATAGTCCCCGGGAGCGTGAAATCCCAGGAGATTGATACATGTTGAAGCAATGGAACTGATCCCCAGACCCGCATTGAAATCGACCGAGTATTCGTTGCTGTAAGCGGGATCGTAGAGCAGGAAAGGAACAGGATTGAGCGAGTGCGAGGTTTTTGCTTTGGGCCTGCCGTTCTCCTGGTACACCAATTCACCTTTTTTATCATGCTCATACATATCGTCGGCATTGCCATGATCGGCGGTGAGTATCAGTATGCCGCCGGCATTTTCAACCGCCTCCCTGATTCTGCCGATCTGAAGATCCATGCATTCTAAGGATGCGACAACCGCCTGAAACACACCGGTATGTCCCACCATGTCCCCGTTGGGAAAATTGAGCTTGATAAAGGCATATTCTCCATCTTCGAGTACCTGAATCACCTTGTCCGCGATCTCGGCGCATTTCATCGCCGGACGCTGTTCAAAAGGTACAATATCCGAGGGGATTTCAACGTAACTCTCAAGCGGCTTATGGAAATATCCCGTACGATTCCCATTCCAGAAATACGTGATGTGGCCGAATTTCTGGGTTTCACTGATGGAAAACTGTTTCACTCCGCTCGCGATAAGGTATTCGGCCATAGTCCGGTCGATTGCCGGTGGAGTTACCAGATACTGGGCGGGAATATGCGCATCACCATCATATTCCATCATCCCCGCGTATTCGACGGCGGGCGCCCTCACCCTGTCAAATTTGTCAAAATCATCCTTTGCTTCAAAGGCCTTGGATATCTCGATGGCACGGTCTCCCCGGAAATTGAAGAAGATAACGCTATCACCATCGAGAATGGGACCCACGGGTTGACCATCGTCGCCGGCAACAACGAAAGCCGGTAAATCCTGATCGATGGCGCCTGTGCGTTCCCGTAGCGATGTAATGGCTTCGGTAGCGCTGGGATACATCGGCGCATCGCCCAGTACATGGGTCCGCCAGCCGCGCTCCACCATGCTCCAATCGGCATCGTAGCGATCCATGGTGATATTCATTCGCCCCCCGCCGGAGGCCAGGCGGGCATCAAAAGTGTTCTCCGCCAAGGAACTCAGATATTTCTCGAAGGGGGTAAAATAATCCAAAGCACTTGTTTCTCCCACATCCCGTCCGTCCAGAAGCGCGTGGATACGGACCTTTGCTACACCGGCTTCTTTGGCGCCCTGAATCATGGATTTCAACTGGTCGATGTGAGAATGCACATTGCCGTCAGAGAGCAGGCCGATGAAGTGCAATGTCCCACCGGAGGATTTGACATTGTCAATGAGTGTGCGCCAGCAATCTCCGGTGAATAGGGCTCCTGTGGATATGGATCTGTTGACCAGCTTGGCGCCTTGAGCGAAAACCCTGCCGCAGCCCATGGCATTGTGTCCCACCTCCGAATTGCCCATATCATCATCCGAAGGAAGTCCCACCCAGGTTCCATGGGCGTGAAGTCTGGTTCCCGGCCACTTGGCAAGGGCCTCATCAAGATTCTGGGTAATCGCGGCCTTAACCGCGTCGCCGGATTCGAAGCGACCAAATCCGACTCCGTCCATGATGCACAGTACCACCGGCCCCTCCCTCTTGCCTCTGAATGCATTCACCTTCAATGCTTCAACCATATTGATTACCCCTGTGATCGGCATGTCGCAGATTGTGCAATGGATTGGGCGCCTTGGAAACAATGCACACTGTTCGTTCATGTTTTCGGCGCGTTCAATCCCTGCTGAAGTCCCATTTGAGTATAAAGATGGCAGATAATGGGTCAAGTGTTGGAAAGGCTGTCCTGCACTGTAATATGGGGATATAATGCCATCATGGTCGATTCATCCGCCACTTCATTAGCTGCCCTTCCCGTGCCGGACCGCCAGGAGCTTGCGGAATTCTGTACACCTTCTGCAGATCGCCTGGAGTTACTCGTCCATTCACTGCGTCGCCGCGGCATTCCACACGAGATTGTCCGTATCGGCGAGGCTAAGCACATCATTCTGCCGGTACCGAATGCCGGAAAAATGGATCGTGAATATTACCGTGTAACTCTCATCGCCCACTACGATTGTGTGGAAGGCACGCCAGGCGCGAACGACAATGCGGCCGCCGTGTTCCAGCTACTCGCTCATTGGGAGGAAATCAGAAATCTGGGCTGGCAACACCGAACTCAGATTCTTTTCACCGATAAAGAGGAGCTCACTGAGGATATGAAGGTCACCGACCAAGGCTCCTGGATGCTCGCGAAATATTTCAAGAGACTCGGCGCTGACAACATACTCTTTTTCGTCCTGGACATGTGCGGCATCGGTGATACGCCGGTTTGGGGAAGAAGTGCCAGAAAGGCCGGATTGTTGCCGAAGAGCGATTCGGTATCCAAGGTCTTCGAGGTGATGGAATCCTTCCTATTGCAGTTCACCCGGGGTGAGAACTTCGGCATAAACTCAATGTTTTCCGATGATTTGGGACTGCTTCTGGGCGGATATCCCGCGTTGCAGCTTTCCCTCCTGCCTCATAGCGAAGCCAAAAACCTGGCCACGAGGTTTGCTTCCGGCCCCATGGAAAACTACCATCAAAAGCCAGATCGGGCTCGAGAAATCATGAGAGACAATCTTCCACCATCCTGGCAGCACAGCCATGGGCCGAACGATACCCTGGAAACCCTGAATGCCTCTGCCTTCATATTGATGTCCAGGATACTCAGAAAACTTGCCCGATATCGCTTTTCACTCCCCCACCACAGATTCAACCTCGAAAAACCAATGCGCCATTCTGGGCTCCGATGAACGACTGGATATGGACCGCTGTCTTAACACTGCTGCCCATCAGCGAACTGCGTGGCGGCTTGCCCTACGCCTTGGCCCATGGCAAATCATGGTTTCTGGCCTATCCATTCTGCGTGATTCTCAACGCGGCCGTGGCGCCCATCGTGTATGTCTTTTTAGAGACAATCCATCAACTACTCTACCGCTGGGGTTTTTATGCCCGAATCTTCAACAAACTTGTCAATCAGGCCCGCCGGAAGCTCAATAGAAAGGTGGAGCGGTATGGATTTTGGGGAGTGGCTATTTTCGTGGGAATTCCCCTGCCGGTAACTGGCGCTTGGAGTGGAACTCTGGGCGCCTGGGTTTTGGGTTTGAGCCGTCGGAAAACCATGCTAGCTATTCTTGCCGGAGTTGCTATTTCCGGCCTTATCGTCTCGGCCATCGTTCTGTTGGGCATTGAAACCCTCAATCTATTCATTAAGCACAGCTGATTCATGAGGCAATCGAGCCGCTGACTTCTAGTCAGTCGATTGGGATATGGCATTCCTTGATAAGAAATTTCCTTGCCCTATCCAACACCCTTTTTCCCGACTCATAGGTAATCAAATCCCTCGCCTCCTTATAGGGTAGCCAAGTCAATTCAAGTATTTCATCCCCCGGTTCCGCGCTTTCACACGAATCCAGGCGTCGAGCCAGAAAATACACAACCTGCTTCCCCCGCCCATCGGGCAGCATCCAATCGGCCCTTTCAGAAAACCCTGGGATGATTTCCGCTTCCACCCTGCCCTCTTCCCTAATTTCCCGGAGGGCTGTTTCCACAGGTGTCTCATCTGGCTCGGCGTGTCCCTTGGGACTATCCCAGTGGTTTCCCGACGCGTGGCGCACCAAAAGGAATCGCCCTTTCTCATCCACCACAACCGCCCCCCATGATCGATCAGGCGGCAGCATTAGAGATTCCGCAAATCATAGGGCGTCTGCTGGTAGACATAGTAATTCAGCCAGTTCGCGAACAGAAGATGGGCATGACTACGCCACTGAATCATCGGTGGTTTGGCTGGATCGTCATTCGGAAAGTAATTAAAGGGTATGGGAGGATTTTCCCCGCGTTTTTTGTCCCTTTCGTACTCTTCTTTGAGAGTGTGTATATCGTACTCTGAATGACCCGTGACATAGACGTGTCTGCCATCCTGCGACATAACAATATAAATGCCCGCGATTTCGGATTCTGAAAGAATGATAAGATCGCCGATACCTTGTATATCTTCCCGCCGCACTTCCGTATGCCGGGAATGGGGGGCAAAGAACTCGTCATCAAAACCCCGAACCAGAGGGATATGCCGATCATTTATGCCATGGCTGAACACACCGGAAATTTTCTGTGGAACCGGATGTTTCTGAACGCCATGATGATGGTAGAGACCGGCCTGGGCAGCCCAACAAATATAGAGGGTGCTAAAAACATGACTTTGCGCCCAGTCCATAATGTTCATCATTTCAGGCCAGTAATCCACTTCGGGAAAATCCATATTTTCCACTGGCGCTCCGGTGATAATGAGGCCGTCAAATCTGGAATCACTGATTTCGTCGAAGGTTTTATAGAACACTTCCAGATGCTCCCGAGACGTGTTTCGGGAAACATGCGTGGAGGGCACAATGAGCTGAATTTCACATTGGAGGGGGGTGTTGGACAGCATACGAAGAAGCTGATTTTCCGTAACAATTTTGAGCGGCATAAGATTTAGAATGAGCAGTTTTAAGGGGCGAATATCCTGATGCGATGCCCTCGACTCGGACATAACAAAGATATTCTCGTTGCTGAGAACCTGTATGGCAGGTAAACCATCCTGAATTCTGATAGGCATAGCGTTTCCTGATGCTAGAGGATTATCCGGAAACTTCCGGGTGCTGGTCAACCCTGGAATTGGCAGAATTCACATTCATGTTGATGGTGATGTTCTCACCCCCGGACATAGGGATTGCTTCTTTTCTCATATCCTACCGTCGTCGTCGGTCCGTGTCCTGGATAAACGATCACATCATCAGGCAGAGTGTAAATTTTAGTCTGTATGGATTCGGCTAGCATATCAAAATTCCCTCCCGGCAGATCGGTGCGTCCGATGGATTTCTGAAAAAGAACATCACCGACGAAACAGGCTGAAGCGAGTGGAATGCTAAAGGCCAAGGAACCCGGTGAATGACCGGGCGCCTCAATTACCTCAATATCCAAGTCAGCCAGATGCAAATGAGAGCCATCTGAAATGAGATTTGTGACCTTCGCGGCGGGTAAATCATCCCCACTCTGAGGCATAAGATCCAAGGTATCGGGTTTTTCAATGCCGAAAACCGCGTCAGAATGCGCGAAGAGCGGTATGCCGTCCCGGGCAAAGAAACCGGCATCAAGGACGTGGTCGAAATGGGGATGGGTAATCAACAGGGCAATAACACGGGCTTTTTCCTTAAGAGTTTGCGGCACAATTTCATAAGAACCCGGAGGGGCGTCAACAAGCAGCATATCCAAAGAACCCTTTTTTCCGATGAGATAGGCATTGGTTTCAAAGGGTCCACAGGTAATAGTTTCTACGAAGTGCATGTGATGTAATTCTAGTTGCTAGGATAGTCCGGAGCAACCTTAGGATGAGGAGAAGCGGTAGGGCTGGAATTTCAGCATCCTTCTAGAATAGTTTTCAGGGAAATCCTGAAGAAACCATGTTTTCTTGGAAATTGTGATATATATGTGATATCGAATAGGAGGTAGTATGACCAAGAGTTTTCTTTCCAGTACTTGTTCTCCTTGCTTGCTTAAGCTGTTCCAACCCCACCGCTTCTAAAAGAGTCCTTATACCTGGAAATCTCGTTTTGGCGACGACGACGAACGCGGTAAGTGCCCACTATATCATTTTCTACTACAGCGATGCCCTCGGGGCCAACAATAACTACCGTTTCGTGGTGCTGCCAAGCGCTACGACGGCGCCTACAACCTATGCCGCAATCGGGGCTTATGATGGGCATATCACCCTCAGGGCCAAGAAAACAGAGCGGGCGGGACTGATATTTCTACCCGGCAGCACTTCTCTGGATTCAGACGGCGTTCCCAACGACACCCTGGCCGCCAGCACCACCTTCAAACTCTACGCGGCCAGCGCGGCAGGTGAGAAGGTGGGAGACGCGGTAAAGGAATTGACGGTTAAAACCGGAGCTCGCGGCCCCGAATCGCCCTTCAGGGTTAGGCGAAATAGCAATCTTCTCACACGGATTTATGTGGGCAAGACATACGGCATCGTTCCGTTTTCCGATTATACCACTTCAACCGATCCTTCCCGGACAGTGTTGTACCGCGGTCACCAGGAGGCGGCAAGTTTTCATATTTTTTATACTAATACCGTTGATCCCCGTTTCAATCCTGTGGTGAATACCCACGATATGTCTGGGAACAATGCACACGGGGTGCTGCTGTTTCGTGATAGCGATCACACATCGCTTAACAATAACGCGAAAAACCTGGGCGAGAACAATAGCATTGGTGTGGTATCGGACAATGGTACTGGTTCTGCACGTATACGACTTCACTTCAGCGACGATGCCGAGGGTGAGCGTTCCATAACAAACGAATCTGGCTTCGCCACCTCGCCGGCCGTGGACTAGGGGCGCCCCTTCTTTATCTCGCCGGGCCGCCGGCGAGATAAGGCCCGGCGACACTTGAACATGGAGTCGGCTTCCTAGCGTATGCCGACACGATCGTTATGCGTCAAGAATATAATCCGCGAAACGGCTTTTCTCTTCAGCGCTGATGCGGACAAGCAGTCGCACACCAGTCTTGTCGAAATTTTCCTCAAGCACACTGGATACCTGATGAAGTTTGGATCTCAAGTCCCAACGATCAGAGGGTAGATGAAGGGTGGTTGTTGATTTTCCAGCATCCAATGCGCGAAAGACAGCCTGCATCAGGGTATCGAGGCCAAGGCCGCTCCGGGCCGATACGAAAATCCCAGCGGGATAGCGAAGAACGAGGGATTCCCTTCGATCCAGGCTGAGGGTATCGGCCTTATTCAGGGCAAGAATTCGCGGCTTATCCTTTGCTCCGAGTTCCATCAGAACAGACTCGACAGTAGCGATGTGTTGATCCAATTCAGGACTGCCGGCATCGGCGACATGGAGAATGACATCGGCAATAACGGCCTCCTCCAGGGTGGAACGGAAGGCATCTACCAGATCGTGCGGTAGTTTCCGGATGAAACCCACTGTGTCGGTGAACAGTATGTGCCGATTTCCAGGCCTATCAAACCTCCTTGTTGTAGGATCCAGGGTAGCGAAAAGCCTGTCTTCCACGGGAACATCGGATCCACATATGCTGTTCAGGAGCGATGATTTTCCGGCATTGGTATACCCTACGAGGGAGATCGACGGGATGGCATTATCAAAACGCCGTTTTCTGCGGGCATTTCTCTGCTCTCTTATCTTAATCAAATCCTTCTTCAAGGACACAATTCTATCCTGCACCAAGCGATGATCGCTCTCAAGCTGAGTCTCACCCTTACCGCGGTTTCCCTTTGCTCCCCCCCTTTGCCTGGAAAGATGCGTCCACGCGCGGGTGAGCCGGGGAAGAGAATACTGCATTCGCGCGAGAGCCACCTGGATGACAGCTTCGCGTGTTGAGGCCCGGTTCGCGAAGATATCCAAGATAAGCTCACAGCGATCAATGACGGCTATATCCCACTCCTTTTCAAGATTTCGCTGCTGTGTCGGAGATAGGTCGGTATCGAAGACTGCCAAATCGGCATCCACATCATCAATACGTTGCGCTACCTCCTCCAGTTTCCCTTTTCCGATGAGCGAACGGGTCCTGATATCCCTAAGGACTGTGAGCATCGTGCCGACAACCAGAATCCCCAGGGATTCCACCAATCCTCTCAGTTCGGCTAAGTGAGCTTCGGCCATATCGATGGTTTCACCAGTCTCCCGAAAACCGAGAAGCAATGCCCGTACACACAAGCTTGAGTCTCGGTTTTCAATTTGAGTCACAATATGCTCTCCAGTTTTCGATTATAGCATAGCTGCGGCGAGCCGCAACGTTATGACGCGTCTTCACGCGAAAGTGGTGAATCTATTTGTGACTGCCCTCTGAACTTGAAGGCAAGCCATGCTCTATGTATTCTCTGATTTCGTCTCGAACACGGCGATATACCACGAGCTTCTCCTCGTCGGTTTTCATATTTCGTGTGAGATAAGGCGGATCGGGGAAGCTGTGGTGTATCATTCTGGCGCCCCCGGGAAACCTGGGACATCTCTCCCGGGCATTGTCACATACGCTAACCACATAATCGAATTCCCCAACGGGTAATTCCTGTATGGTTTTACTGTGTTGATTTCCGATATCGATTTCCAGCTCGCCCATTACCCGCACAGCCAAGGGGTTTAGCCCATGGCTTTCGACACCGGCAGAAAAAGCCTCGAAGTCTTCAGATCGCAAAGCACGCGTGAAACCCTCCGCCATCTGACTTCTGCATGAATTTCCGGTGCAGAGAAACAGTATTCTATCCATTCACGATCCATTCACATGGGTTTACTCAAATAAAGCCAAGTACTTGCCATAACCCTCAGCTTCCAAATCCTCCAGCGGTACAAATCTCAGTGAGGCTGAATTGATGCAGTATCGCTGGCCGCCTTCTTCCACAGGTCCGTCGTTGAAGACATGGCCCAAATGAGAATCGGCATTCTTGCTTCGAACCTCGGTTCGTACCATGAATAAAGAGGTATCCGTGGTGCTCACAAGGAAATTCTCATCGATGGGCTTGGTGAAGGATGGCCAACCCGTTCCGGAGTCGAATTTATCTGTTGACGAGAATAGTGGTTCACCGGAAACGATATCCACATAAATGCCTTTCTCGTGGTGATCCCAGTATTCATTAGCGAAGGGCTGCTCCGTGCCATCGTTCTGGGTTACATGGTATTGAAGTTCGCTAAGACTTTTCTTCAGCTTCCGATCTGAGGGCTTTTTGAACATATCCCACTCACTTTCCTTCCAAGTTTCAGCTAAAAACCCCTTTCGTCCCGATCCAATCGAATAGTTATTATAGCGTGACGGGTTTTTCTTGTAGTAGTCCTGATGATATTCCTCGGCGTCATAAAACTCTGAGGCAGGCAAGATGTCCGTTACGATGGGTTCATCGAATTTTCCTGAGTTCTCCAGAGCTGCTTTTGAACGCTCGGCAAGTTTTTTTTCGCTTTCATTCGCGTAAAAAATCGCCGTCTGATACTGCTGACCCCGATCGTAGAATTGTCCATAGCGGTCTGTCGGATCGATGTTGCGCCAAAACACATCCAGAAGCTCCTTATAGGAGATAAGCTCATCATCGTATACTACCCTAACCGCCTCATAATGACCGCTCTTCCCCCGAACTACCTGCTGATAGGTGGGATTCGCGACTGTTCCTCCCGTATAGCCGCTAATCACTTCCGAAACACCATTGAGGGATTCAAAAGGGGGTTCGAGACACCAAAAACAGCCGCCCGCGAAGATGGCCTCCCTGGTGCGGGCCGCAAGCGGTGATGCGACAAGCAGCGACAAAAAACAAATGGCAGTACGCTTCATTATTCTACTCATATTACCTCCTGACTATGAGGAAAAATCTATCTATTAATAAATATATGACTTATGGGAGCCCTTTACCATTACAGTTTGGTTAGCTTTATGGATAACAGGAGGTATCGCGTAGGAATAGAAGGTGAAAAAATCCCTCCAAAATGCGCTGTATACCGGCAACCGGACTTGAACCGGTACGATCCGAGGATCAGCAGATTTTAAGTCTGCTGTGTCTACCTATTCCACCATGCCGGCGATCATTCGCTCATCCTAAACAGGCAAGAAGGCTTGGGTCAACTCGGGTTTCATGTTATGATCGGCAACATATCAATGGCGGATGCTGTTTTGGAAACCTTCAAATATCACAAAAGGAGTCAACATGAGTCAAAAAGTTCTCGATCATATCAAGCCCGGTGTCATTTATGGCGACGAGCTGAGAAAGCTCTTTGAAATCTGCAAGGAAGTGGGCTTTGCTCTACCAGCAGTCAACTGTGTTAATACAGAGTCGGTGAACGGTGTGCTTGAGGCTGCCGCAAAGGTGAAATCACCCGTTATCATCCAATTTTCCAACGGGGGTTCGGCCTTTTTCGCTGGGAAAGGCTTGAAACCGGGCCAAGGCCGCGCTGATGTTGTGGGGGCGATAGCGGGCGCCAGCCATGTTCATCAGGTTGCCAAGGCCTACGGTGTACCGGTGCTGCTTCATACTGATCACTGCGCTAAGAAGCTGCTCCCATGGCTCGATGGTCTATTGGATGCCGGTGAGGAATATTTCAAGGCGCATAAAAGACCCCTGTTCAGTTCCCATATGGTTGATCTTTCCGCGGAATCTCTGGATGAAAATGTGGCGACTACTTCGAAATATCTCAGGCGAACCAGCGCGATGGGGATGTTCCTGGAAATGGAGCTGGGAATCACCGGCGGCGAAGAAGATGGTGTTGACAACTCCGATCGAGACCCATCCAGCCTTTATTCCAAGCCTGAGGAAATTGACTATGCCTATACTGAGCTGAATAAAATCAGCCGCAATTACACGATCGCGGCCGCGTTCGGCAACGTGCATGGCGTTTATAAGCCGGGCAACGTGAAACTCACCCCGTCGATACTCGATAGAGCTCAGAAATTCATTATTGAAAAGCATGGGCTGAAAGAGACACACCCTGTTACCTACGTATTCCATGGCGGTTCCGGTTCCAGTCAGGCAGAAATTCGTGAAGCTATCGGCTATGGCGTCGTTAAGATGAATATCGATACCGATACCCAATGGGCTACCTGGGCGGGTGTACTGGATTTCTACAAGAACAATGAGGCTTATTTACAGAGTCAGCTTGGAAACCCCGAGGGGTCTGATTTGCCCAACAAGAAATACTACGATCCAAGAGCATGGCTCAGAAAAGGCCAGGAATCGCTTGTAGAGAGGGTTTGTGAGGCATTTGAAAGCCTGAATGCCGTAGGACGCAACTGATGACTCGATGGGGCTTCATAGTTCTGTTAGGCTTTGTTCTGAAGGACTGACGTTGAAGGCCAATCAACAGACTCGCTTTCATCTTCCCTACCCGCTGTTCGACTCCCATCTCCACACCCTCCTTATGGGAAATAGGATTCCCCACGCGGTGGACTTGCTGAGCAAGGCCTTTGATATGAATTTGGCGGGCGCCATTGATGTCGCCATCGATGAGCGCAATTTCCTACAAAGAGTGAAACTGTCTGAACAATTTGAGCGATTGTTTCTCTCAAGTGGAATCCATCCTCACTCCTGTTCTAATGAGAATGAGTCCTGGGATTTCAGATTTGCTCAGATTGTCACGCAATCTCAGCACGCGTCGGTGGTTGCCGTGGGGGAAAGCGGTCTTGATTTTTACCGTAGACGAGTACCCCGCGAAACTCAGGAATTGGCATTTCGGGCGCACCTAGACTTGGCAGCGAGCAGCGGCCTGCCGCTGATTATTCACAATAGGGATGCCGATAATCGAATTCTCACGATGATAAGGGAATCGAATTGTCGCCATGGAGTATTCCATTGCTTCTCATCAACATGGGATACTGCCAAAACAGCATTGGATTTGGGTTTCCATATTTCAATAGCCGGCAATATTACCTATCAGAATAGCAATGAGCTGCAGGATGTGGCTTCACGCGTCCCCATCGACCGCCTTCTTGTGGAAACCGATGCACCTTATCTGAGTCCCCAACCGGAAAAACGAGGAACAAACCACCCAGGATTATTAGGTTTTACACTGGATTTTCTCGCGAAGCTGCAAGCTGTTTCCCCAGAAAAACTCGCTAAACGCACAACAGCTAACGCGAAAAGACTGTTTATTCGTTCGGTTTAACGGCTCATGAGATTCCTCGGACATCGATGAGAATTGACGCGCTAGCCCATGAAGAAGGGGCGCGAAACCGGCCTTTTTAGCGACCGCAAGCTTGCGCTCATGATAATTCAGGAGCCTGGTTTCAGGGAGTCAAGAAAACTATGGGCAGCGCCGGACTCGAACCAGCGACCCCGTGCATGTCAAGCACGTACTCTAACCAATCTGAGCTAGCCGCCCTTTGAGAAAGCACAATTGTAGCGATTGAGCGGGAATTGTCAACTGGAACCGATTGCCGATTGGTTTTCTGGAACGCTCAAAGATCCCCCGGCCAGCCACAAAGGCTTGCAAGCCTCGGCTGGCGCCCTGAATAGGGTCTTGAGTGGAATCTTGACTCGTTCAGTAAAACCGGGGAATCTCAGCCGGGTTTTACTGGAATTATCTCACTGCGCTGCGTCGTCCGCGGCGCCTTCATCCTCCTGCTCCTCTTCCTGGTCCAGCTTTCTGCTCTCCATATAGCGAAGCACTTGGATATTGCCAACACGATTTAGCTCGGCAAGGCGTCGTTCTCCCTCACGCTGAGCGAGGATGCCCCAGGCCTCTTCATGATCCAGATCAGTATCGACTTCTTCAAGGATGGCTTGATCGTACCTGATAACAATGTCTTTCACATACACGATGAAATCTCCACCCTCAATCATGCCATCACGATAGAACTGGAGGCTGTCAAATGTGATAGCCGGTGAGGATCGAGGATAAAGCGGCGATGGGTGAAGCACCCGATTCCTGACGTCGTTCACATAGTTGGGATTCTGCCAGGTGAGTGTTTTCCAGCCCTCAAAATCCAGATATCCCAGAGGAAGCTCTCGTGTCTCCTGATTCTCATTGATCAGGACAACGGACATTCCCATGGGGTAATTCAACCCGTAGACGTTTGCTGTAACAGACTTGATAGCACCGACATTCTTGACAACGCCAAATCCAGTGAACTGATCGCCACGGGGAGCATCCTCAATAACGGGGTTCGTAGCATATGCCGGGATGGGGAATGGGGGTTTAACCCACGCGTAGGAATTGAAAGATCCCTCAGGATAATGAACCCGTATACCCATAACTTGGGTACCTGCAAACTGTACAGCATTATCCCCAACCGTTACGGGGCGAACATAGGATAGCCGATCGTTAGTAACCGTTCGGGAAGAACTTGTAAGTCTCACAGTCCAATTGGGGATGAGCAGGGAACTAGCCATGGCCGCTTTTTCTTCCTCGGTGTACCGAGCGCCGGCGACTGAACCGTAATCTACAAAAGTGGCTTGATGCTGACCCTGGTAGTCATCCAGAAGTTCGCTGAAATCAATCAATACGCTTTCCAAGGCGAACAAGGTTCCAGTAGCTACAAAGATGACAGCCAGGAAAACAGAAAACTTTTTCATTGCAGGCTCCTTTTTCAGTATTTTTATAATAACCTTACACAGAACTATAGCCGAGCACCCGAAACTGTCAACGTCTTAATTGTCTTTTATGACTTTTTTTTGCGTTCTGCTCACTTTTTTATTCAGAATTGCCCGGGGCCTGGTAATAAGGCGTATAGACTTGCTGCCCTTCAATTGAAAAGACAACCTCCTTTATTGCTTGAAAATTGAAGAGAATATTGTAACGGATATTTTCCAATGCTTCATCAAAATCGATCGGCACAATCGCGCGGCTCTTCAAAATAGTCCGATCAATGTTCACATAGGCTGTTTTGTCTATCACGGCAACATGCAAGATATCGGTTTCTCGGGGCATGGCTTGAGAGAGATCCAAACGGAATGGACCCAGGGCGAGCTCTTCGAGAAAAACGGCGATTTTCGCTTCAAGACTAGAACGCTGGGGTATGCCTCGTCGCTCCACACTGATATATGTTCCGGTGGTATCCGGATAGAAAAACAGCCTCCCCTCTACTTTCGGATGATAGAAAAGATAAGCAAGAGTAGAAATCACTATTGAGGCGGCAAGAATGAACAGGGGGAAACTGGGTTTGGTGATGGCATGTCGCATCTGGCCTCTCAGTATTCAATCTCCTTGTTCTCAAAGTAGCGGACAAAATCGACGATTCCATTATAAATACCTTTGCTAATACGACTCAAGTATGAAGGCTGGCGGAGCCGTGTCGCTTCGGCTTGATGGGTAATGAAACCGACTTCCACGAGAACAGAGGCCATGCGAGTGTTTCTCACAACAAACCAGCTTTCCTCTCGGCTCCCCCGGTTGGGTATGTCACTGCCGAGCTGTTTCTCCAAACCGCTGAGTATCATGTCAGCCAGCTTAGTGCTCTCATGGGTAAACTCCTCTTCCCAAAGGGTATTGATGATGGGGGCTATGGCGGAATCACTTACTCCAAGAGTTTCAGGGTCAACCAGATTTCGCCTATAATCCTGGGGAAGGTACCAAACTTCATATCCCTCGGCGGAGGAATTCAATGAGGCATTGGCGTGTATTGAAAGGTAGATCATGGCTTCACGCTCCGCCACTTGAACTCTGTTAGCCATGGCAACTCGTTCCTCGAGAGTTGGGTAGACATCATTTTCTCTTGTTAAGAGTATCTGCTTGTCCGGGAATTTTTTACGAAGTTCTTCCGCTATTCGGAGACTCAGTTCCAGGACGATATTCTTTTCTGACAGTGGATATATAACTTCATCGACAGGCCACTTGCGCCCGGCTCCCGAATCCCGCCCCCCATGTCCAGGGTCGATGAGTATGGTGGAAAGCCGGTAAGTAAAGGCCGCTGGTTCATCCACGTTGAATAATCTGTAAATGGTGGCGGCTGTTTCCTCGGAAAAGATAAGCCACCCCCGCTCTTCGAGCACCGCGGCGCTGACGATGAGCTTCTCTCCATTGAATACCATCCAGGGATCATCAGGGCGAAAGACAAGGACGCTGTCCTCTCGGCTGAGTTGGCCGATATGCCGCCAAGGATCCCAGCGGAAGGTAGCGCCGGTGCGCCTAAGGAGTTGTTCGAGGGAAACCGGTTCAGCAAAGACAGATGATGGGACGAGAATGAAGAGGAGTAAGGCCATGAAAATCGGGCTATAGGGACGCTTGTTCAAGATACCACCTAATTCCCAAAAGCCCCCCCCGGATGAGCGCTCGCCAGAAATCCGATAAAAAGGCGCTTGCCCCGGTTTCCTGGCTTCCCCTTCCGACGCGGATGAGTTTCTTGCCCGCGAGGATGCTAAGAAGATCGGTTATGCTGCGGCCGATGTAGTCGGTGCATCGGGAGGAAGGCGGGCTAAGGATGCGCGGAAGGGAAACCGGGGCGCCTCGGGAAGGGCGTGGGGGATGTGTACGCCAAAGCTTATTGAGAAACTGTGAAAAGTCATGATCCTCGGTGATATCGAACGCGTCGGGAGGAAAGGATGCGAAGCTATCGAGATAAACTCCGGTGCGAGAATCTGACGGATTGAGGGTGAGTTCCAGGCATCGTAGGGCAGATAGCGCCTGGTTGACAGCCGCGGCGCTTTGGGGGGCGGTAGCGATGACGTTGGCCACCTTTTCCACATTGCTTCGGGGAAAGCTGAGTCGGTCGCCGATTTCATTGTGCAGAAAGACATCCATGACGCCCGGAAGGCTGAGGGCTTTCTCCACTCCGGTGAGTTCTTTGAGGGTGCCGTCAATGGAAATGAGGGCTCTTTCGGCGCAAAAAAGTTGTTTTTTGGGGGTCGGGATGCTGGCTGGAAGGCCCACGGCCAGCCTGAGGGCGGCCCGGGTGGGCTGTATACCGCTGGCGTAGGGATAGGTGTATCCGGACATGAAACCGCCGGAAAGACGGGCGGCGATTTCCCCCACCATGGGCCCTTGCGGGGTGAGTTTGATATCGCCCTTGGCGGCCCCCGAGCTGAGTCCCAAGGCTTCGATGCCCCTTTCAAAGATGTTCCAGAGCTTCTCAGCCGTCTCAGAGCTGAGATCCGCGGGTATGCTGTGGCCGATTTCGATGAAACGGGGGGGGTAGACGATGTGACGATCAGCGAGGCCGCAGCGGATGAGTTGACCATCTTCAATGAGAGCATCCAGGCTGTATTCGGGGCCTTCCATATAGCTTTCCAACAGAGCGCGATCGCTTGATGAGCGGCTTCGAGCGGTCTCAAGGGCCTGAGGGAGTTCTCTCAGGTGGTCGATTCTGATAACCCCGCGGGCGCCCATGCTGTCGGCGGGTTTGACAACCCAGGGACCGGGGATGGTTGACGCGCGGGCGAAAAGCTCTCTCTCGCCGATGCCGGATGAATCTCCCCGCGGGGAAACTTCAGCAGGATTGATTTCGATAAAGGGGGGTGAGGGAACGCCCTGCTGTTGGAATCGGCGCCTCATCCGCGCCTTGTCGCTAGCGCATATGGCGGCCTCAAGCGAATGTCCAGGAAGATTCATGGCCTTGGCCACCCGAGCCACGGAAACCGAAAAATCCGTACCGGTGGTGAAGACTCCCTCCAGGCCGCCATCCGCCGAAAGGCGCCTTGCAATCTCAATGATACCTTCTGTATCCCTAAGGTCAACAGGAAAAAAATGCTGGGCGAGATGCCGTCCTCTCGCTTCGGGGTTTCCATCGACAGCCACGACACGCCAGCCCATTTCACTGGCAATTCTCAATGCCGGCTCCTGCATGATTCCACATCCGAGTATGAGGACTGTCCTACTCACAGTGAACGCTCCTTGATGGCGTATAGCTCGAAGCTGTCTCCCAGGCCGAAGAGCTGGCTGAATCTCTTGAGAACCTTGTATAGAAAAGCACTGGATGTGGGTTTTGTTTTAACTCCGAATCTTTCCGGATGATGACCGGTAATCCGAATACAATAAACCCGAAAACCGAATTGTGAAAGCAGGCGTTTGGCTACTCTGGGATTCCAGATAGTGTAGTGGTCGCTTGGGCTATGTTCCAGATAAGCTCTGAGCGATCTTCTCCCGCTGATGCCCCGGCTGTTAGGCGTCGAAAGAGCCAGAATACCCCCGGGTTGGAGAAGATGGTTCAGCCGGGTGATAACAGTCTTCAAATCGGGAAAATGCTCAATGACATACCAGAGACTGATAACATCGAACCCCCTCAAGCCGAAATAAGCGGCAGGGTCGAAATCAGGGAAGCTGCCAGCGGCGGCAGGAATCTTGAGTACAGCTTGGACATAATCGATGGCTTCGGCGGATACGTCGATGCCATGGGCCTTGTAACCCTCCTCTTCGGCAGCTTGGAGGAAGGGGCCAAAGGCGCAACCGATATCTAAAAGATTGGCGCGGGGATGAGCGCGCCGCTCATGTCCATTGGAAATAGCGGCGAGTCTGGGAATAGCCATGGCCCTGATGTGTTCGAAATCCTCCAGATAGCTTCGGCCGTATTGCTGACGGTATTCGGATTGAAAATAGGAAGGGCCGTACTGGCGGGCTTCGAGCTTGAAGTGGTAAAGGCCGCTGATGCCGCATTGTGTACATCGGTAGTAGCTTCGCTGTGGGAAACGGGCAATCACCGGGGGAAGCAAGGCGCCGCAAGCGGCGCAAACGGGTTTGGGAGCTTCCATGCCGCTGAGCAACGCGCCGAGTGACGATGCTGTGCCCTGTTCCTTTATGCTGGCGTTGGCTCTGAGACGAATGGAGAGGGCGCGAGCGGCATTTTCCAGCTTCCGGGCATGGCGTATCCATCTTGTTAAACGGTACTCAGAGGCAGAACTGAGCAGTCGCTGCCCTCCTACTTCGCGGGTGCTTGCTGTACCAATCCCCGGGATATGGGCCAATCGGGTGAGACGCTGATGATAGCGGGTTGGGTTGGCGGTAAGTACAGCGCAGCCCGCGGATATAGCCTCCCACATGGTGATTCCATAGGAGCAGATGACAAGTCCATAATCCACGAGCTGGTTTTTGAGACCGCTCGTTTTTTTCAGAACGCTTACACCGGAAGGAAGATTCTGCTGATCGGCAGATGAAGGTAGTGTCAGGAAAATACGCTGGGGATTGATGTGCGCATGGCGCACCAGCGAAAAGATGATGGGCTGTGTGAGTCCGGCGGGATCCGATCCGCCGAGGCTCACCAAAATTTTAGCCTCGTTGGCATCGGGTTCGCGGCAGCGGGCCGGCAGATGGAGCAAGGCGAACGATTTCATGTTCGCCTCGCTACGCCTGGGACCTGGTATAATGTCAAGAAGATAGGGGGCGCTTTGCCGAGCCGGGCCATCGTCATCCAGAAGCAATGGGGTTCCCCCGGCGTTAACCCAGGGTATGAGATGCGCCTTTTGGCTGCATTTCCGGTCAAAAACCACCAAGGCGGTGTTGAAGCCATGGGTCAGGCTCGCGCCGGGCGAGCGACTATTCCTCTGCCTTTCGCTTGCCGAAGGTTCGGTGAGCTGAAAAGGCTCTGCGGTATTAATCCGCCATAGGGGGAATTCAGCACTATCCTCCGGTAGACTAGTCTCCCCAATCTCTGTGCTGTCGATAATGATGATGCCCTTGATTCTGCCTCCCTCAAGCTCTCGGGCACACTCGATTGAGCGGTAAAAATGTCCGCTGCCGGATTTTTCGGTAATTAAAGGGTGGAAAAAAATGCTTTCAACCGGCATGGGAAACCTGAATGCCGTCGTTTTGATTCCACGTAAACAAACGCAGATAAGGTATCACCCTATCCAAATCCAATACATCACCCTCATAAAGGCTGTCGTACAAATTGACAAGAAATTCATAGTCTTGACGGGTATCCAGCGTTATGCGGGCTTGAGGGGCGCTATATTGTGAAGGCGCCTTAGAAATCTTGATGTGAAAACGATCGGGATGACGAAGAATAAATGGGCACACATGCTCCCGTTCATAGGGATCGCGGGCCTCATCAAAGGCCTTTTCCAAGGCGTCAACCCTGATAACTTCGACGCCAGCGCCCAGAGGCATCCCACTATAGGCGGCATAGGCGGCATCACTTTCTCTCGACAGCGCGAGCGCCGCGTTGGCCATAATGGCGGAAACGAGGGGATTATCCCCGGTGGCTCTCATAACCCTCGCAATACCCAATTTGCGGGAAGCGAATACGTATCGGGCGAGAACATCGTCGATGGGACCGGTAAAAACATCCCATCCGGCACGCTTTGCCAGAGGTGTGAGTTCCTTGAGGGAATCCTCAGTGGTCAGGAGCATGCGCCTGTCGACGGCTAGAGACCCCAGGGCCCGCATGGCATGCTCAATGACGGTGCAATCACCCAGAGGGAAGAGGGCTTTTCCCGGGAGCCGGGATGAATACAGGCGCACCTGAAGAAAGATAGCCGCACTCATGAGATTATGAATCCCATTCCCACAGCGCGGTAAGGTCGGCGGCATCACGGAGAAAGCGAAAGCGATTTGTCTTTACCCATGCTCTTATCTCCCGCCAGGTTCTCCTAGTGGCGCTGACAGTTTCACCTGAGGAACGCAGATAGCTAAACCAGACTGAACGACTGAGGCGACCGCTGTCTTTGTGGTGTCGAATGGCTAGGGTTTTGAAAAAAAACCGGCGATAGCCAGATCCGATTGAGCGGTCCACGGGGGGCATTTCGTTCTGATAACTCAGTCTTAAAATTGAATTAATGCGTATTTCTTCCCCCCAGAGCCAAGAACGCATGCCGTATTCCATCAACTGCCACCAGGGTTCGCTAATGAGGACATCGAAGCCTCCCAGGCTGAGATGACGATCTTTCCGGTAGATACCGGTGTAATCCCAAGGAATGAGGGTGGGCGCGTCGCTGGAATTCGCTATGGTGGGCTGGATGTCAAAAATATCCTTACGCTTTGAGACAGGGCCGATGATGGTGGGCAACGCGGCGCCATCATCTCCTCGATATACCGGCACAGTGCACAGCAGGCCACGCTCAGTGATTTTGGCGAATACTCTGGAGGAAATCGTCGACGCGTTCATCTTCATATCCCCACGAATCACAAAGATGTATTCACTCTGTGCTTCCCGAAAAGCCGCATCAATGCGGGCGCCGGGATTTGTTTCCTGTGAAAAGATGAGAAATCTGAGTTTCTCGTATCGCCGTGATAGGGCTTCTGTCTCATAGGGAGGCGGCGAGGATTCGATAGAAAGAACTTCACGAACCCCTGTTTTATAGAGCTGATCAAAGAGATCGCGCCGGAAAGGACGAACACCCCGGTTTAGGAGGACAATGGATAGACCCGGGAGCTGTTTGCGTTCGCGGTCGAGCGCCCCACCGCCAATAACCGTATAGGGACCGGCGTCCTGAATGGACGATTTAGAAGTTGAATGTGTAGTATTCATCGCATTGTGCGCAAACTGAGGGATGGATTCCCTCCACATGGCTCTCAAAAAGTGGCTCTGACGCGGCCCAGATAGTTCGCAAAGAATCGGTGAAGGCATTACCCAGCACTTCCCGACGACCCATATCCGTTTGGCAGATGGGAACTCTGCCATCAAGGAGTATCGGCATATCCCGTTTGAGGTGCCAGCAGGGAAAACGGTTTAAGGGACTCAGATCGGCAGGCTGCCTTTCGCTGAGCAAGTTGGCATAGGAGTTGTATTTCTGAACAATTACCTGGGCGCCTTTTTCTTTCCATCGCGGGTAAAAAACATCAAGGTGCTCCTCGTTTTCTTCCATGCGGACGGCCTGAATCCAACAATAAGAACCAAAAAGGCGATTGAGAGTATCGGCACACGCCTCCGCCTCGGCCAAACCATCTCCTCTGAGGCGGCTGTAGAGTTCGGGTTCTGAGGCGTCCAGGGAAACTATCCACATCAAACGACCGGGTTTCACTTCGCTGGCAAGCTCTTCGAGAAGTTCATTCTTCCACCCTATTCCGGAGGTTTCTATCAGTACGCGAACATCAGGAGCGGCATCAAGAGCCAAGCGTATGAGCGTGCCAATTTCGGGATGGGAGGCTGGTTCGCCCCAGAGGGAGAGAGCAATAACCGCATCACCGGCAAAATCAACGATTTTCTTGCACAATGCTGTGAAATTTTCGACATCCATGTGTTCTTTGTTGTCTCTAGGATCGCCACTAAGGGTCGGAAAAGGACAGTATGAGCAATTTTGAGGACAGTGATCGGTTATCTGTATCGGGAAAAACGCGGGAAGACTCCTTAGCAGGTTTTTCTGCTTCGCAATAACCTGACAGATGGACTGGGCATCGCTTCCCCCCGCCGCTATGAGACGTTCGAGGATATTCCGATTTCTCAAGGTATCGCAGGTAAGCGATACCCGATCCATTCTCAGATCTTCAGGTGAAAGGTGGGTTTCAACATCAAATGCGTTGATATCCTGACGCAGTATTTCAAAAAGACTGTCTCTGGCCAGGGCCGTGGAACGTCCTGAGGCTAAGGGGCGCAGTTTTCCCGGCAGAGTCGGGGAGAGAATTTCCGGGGCGAGTCCATATGGATAACCATCGGCAAAACTGTATTCAGCATCGTACTTGTAATGGAGCTCCCAGAGGGTTTGGCTAAGCGTGTTGTCGATAAGGGGACTATCGCCCCAGATATAGAACATCGCTTCATAGCGATTAGGGGAATTTGAATCACCGTTTCGCTGCCTGGCAGATGAGGCTTTCTCAGCAGCGGAAAACTTCGCGGCCTGCGAGAGTGCCTCCACGAGCAGCTCTTCACTCCAAACTTCTTTGACTATGGCGCGGATGGGGGCAAAGGGCAGCGTGGCGCCGGGCTCCATCACCACTGTTTCATCAGGCAGAGGTGAATCCACTCTGGCCAGAAGAACGATGCCTGAGGCTTCAGGAATGAGATTTCCCCACTCCAGTGTGCGCTTAAATGCTGAGGCGCCTTCGAGTATATTCTGATATGCGAGAGGCGAAAGCCCCACGATATTGATGATGGCCAGGTTTCTCATATCATGTCCTTATACTGGATCTGTGAACCCGGCGCTTGACCCCGCCGGTACTCTTAAGCATATTAAACCTGATAGTGATGAATCGGATACCATCGACGCTCCTTATTTTTTTTCTTTTCTCACTCTTCATCATCATAAGCTCTTGTGGAAGTTCCAAGCAGGTGGAAACGATGCTGAAAAGACTGCATTATGACTATGAAATCGATCCTGAGGGTGATTATCGGGCCGAAGTTCCTCTTCCTGATGGCAGGAAGGCCTATGTGGGTGTAAGCGCGGCTCTCACTTGGGACGAATCAATGGTGGGATTTCGGGAAATCTGGTCGGTAGCTGGAAGATTGCCAGCCCCTCTCCGCGACGATGTGGCGCACAATTTACTGTTGGACAACTGGACTTCCCGACATGCTGGCGCCTGGGCAAATGCGGGTGTCACTTCCGATGGGGAAGCAGTGCTTGTCTATGTGGTTCGGATTCCCACAACCTCTTCTCGCAAGGTGTATCGCACCGTCATTGAAAGAACGGCTTATAAGGCCTTGGG
>Ga0209562_1000046_pt1 | contig 66344 bp, 58 predicted proteins | sample WorMetvacBELIZE2_FD_187399 | JGI IMG/M metagenome (GOLD analysis project Ga0209562, IMG submission 187399) | Marine gutless worms symbiont microbial communities from Max Planck institute for Marine Microbiology, Germany - Olavius vacuus BELIZE.2... | ecosystem: Host-associated > Annelida >... | reverse complement strand
CGCCGTCCGCGGTGATGACGATTTTGCTTTTCGAATCGTTGATACGGCTGGCGATGGCGTCCGGCGAGAAACCGCCGAACACCACCGAGTGGGGCGCGCCTATGCGCGCGCAGGCGAGCATGGCGACGGCCGCCTCCGGCACCATGGGCATGTAGATGGTGATCGCCTCGCCGCGCTTCGCCCCTATGGATTCGAGCGCGTTGGCGAGTTGGCACACTTTGGCGTGCAGCTGTTTGTAGGTGAGGGTGCGCTGTTTGCCGGCGTCGTCCCCTTCCCAGATGATCGCGGTTTTGTCGCCGTGCTCGGCCAGGTGACGGTCCAGGCAGTTGGCTGCTACATTGAGCTGGCCGTCGGCAAACCAGCGAATATGCACCTTTTCCTTGCCAAACTCGGCGTCCCTGGTCTGGGTGAAGGGCCTGATCCAGTCGATGCTGCTTGCGGCAATTTCTCCCCAGAAGGCGCCGCTGTCGCGGTTAGCCTTGTCGACAAGACTCTGGTAATTGTCGGCGTTGATGTGGGCACTGGCCGCAATCTGTGGATCAACCGGATACTGTTGATGCTGCATTCATTTACTCCTGTATCAAGTGAAGGTGAATTCCTGGCGAGGCAGTATAGCATCCGCAATCTGACGGACATGGCGGAGCGGAATCGCGCTTGCCGGGATTGAAAAAACCGCTCGGGTAGGACTTTACTGAAGTGATTTAACAGGATGACGTAGATGCAGGATCTGGAGCAATTGAAGGTATTTCGCGGCCTGACCAGCCGCCAATGGCTGGCGCTCAGTCTAAGCGGCTTCACCCCGCGCCAACTCGCCGCCTGCGCCCCACTGGGCGCGGATGGATTGTTTACTCCCGGCCCTGGCCTTGTCGACCTGCGTCGGCTTGGCGTGCGCGCCGACACCGCCGAGGCCTGGCTGTCTTTTCTCGCCGGTGAAGGCAGGGCGGCCCTGGTGGTTGACAAAAGCCTCGCCTGGCTGGACGCCCATGCGGATGCCAGTCTGATTCACTGCTGTCACGAAGACTATCCCGACCTGCTGCTGGCGAGTAACAGCCCACCCCTGCTGCTCTATCTGCGCGGCAGGGTGGAAACGTTGCGCATGCCCGCCATTGCTATGGTCGGTGCGCGCAACCCCACACCCCAGGGCAGGCGCAACGCCGCCGATTTCGCCCGGGCGCTTGCACAGGCCGGCATGCTGGTGGTCAGCGGACTAGCATTGGGAATTGACGCCGCCTGCCACCGGGCGGCGCTTGAATGCGGGCATACGCTGGCGGTGATGGGAACGGGGGTGGACAGCGTCTACCCCAGGCAACACAGAGACCTAGCCGCTTCAATCCTCGAGAATGGCGCACTGGTAAGCGAGTTTGCGCTTGGCAGCCGCCCGCTTGCCGCGCACTTTCCGCGTCGCAACCGCATCATCAGCGGCATCAGTCTTGGAGTGGTGGTGGTGGAGGCCTCGCATAAAAGCGGCAGCCTGATTACCGCGCGCTATGCGCTCGACGCCAATCGCGAGGTGTTCGCCATTCCCGGCTCGATCGCCAGCCCTTTGAGCGTCGGCTGTCACGCGCTGATCAAGGAAGGGGCGGCGCTGGTGGACAGCCCGGACAATGTGTTACAGGCACTTGCTCTTACTCCCGCACCCGCCAAAGGCGGTCTGATAAGCGAATCCTGCGACCTCTCCCCGGACTTGCGCGCCTTGCTCGACGCCATGGGATTCGATAGTTGCAGTGTTGACAGCCTGTGCGACACCCTCGGGCTGAGCGCTTCGCGCATCAACAGCGCATTGATTGAGCTGGAACTCGAAGGTTATGTGCAGAGCGTTCCAGGCGGCTATGTGCGCCTGGGAAAGGGTTGAGCATTGCCCGCGTACTCCGAAAGCAACCAGCCGATGATTACATGACGCCCTGTTTTTTACTAAAAAAATTGCTCGCCAAGCCCTTATAATATTGCGCCCGTGCGCCGGTGGATGTGTGTGGTTGAATGCTTTGTTTTCAGGTTTTTCACGCTCCAAACACTGCGGCGCCAACCAACACGAAACAGGGAGCTTGATTTATGAAATCCATGATATCAGGGACAGTAAGGGCTTTTTCGCTTCTGGCCCAGTTGCTGTTGTTATCGCTTGCTTTGTCGCAAAGCGCCTTGGCCGAAGAGGAAGGGCTGAAATCCTACATTATCGCCGATGAGTACCTCAAGCGCGCGAACGAGGAACTGGTGATCAGTCTGGTGTTCAACCCCGCCGTCGAGGTCAGGGGAAATCCCGCCCTCAGATTTGGTTTCACCAGCGACAACCTGGAAAGGGTGGCCGTGTATGCGCCGGAAAAGTCCGGCGTTCGGACGGATAACTCAAGCATTATCAGTTTTGTCTATGTGGTGAAGGAAAACGAAACATCCGAAGGGTTAGTGCTTGGAGAAAGGTTCCTCGCCATCAGCCAGGGGTACCTTGTGCGTTCAAGTACCGGCGAAAAGGTGGACCCGAAACTGCATGAAAGATACGACAGCCTGCCGGTGACCATAGACGGCGTTTCTCCCAGCGCCGCAGGCGCCGTGGCTGAGCTGGATTCAAGCAGGGTCGGAACCGTGTTGCACCGGGTGCGTTTCAGCGAGGATGTGATAGTTGCGGGTACGCCCTACATTCCGGTGGAAGTGGTCGGTTCGGGCCAAACGATGGAGGACAAGGCTTGGTTTGACCGCGAAAGCAGCAGCCCGCGCGAAAAGGTGTTCCGCTGGAACGCCAAACCCGGGAGCGTAGGCGAGCAGCAGGTCACGTTCGTCAACCGCATAGAGTATGACGGCCAGGCCGGTCGCATTACCGACCTGGCGGGGAACGAACTGAAAAACCTGAATATCAGCAGGGAAGGCGAACTGCAACAGCTGGTGCAACTGGACTCCGAAGTGCAACCCGAACCGGAAGAGATAACTCAATCCGAATCGGAAGAGCGTAAAGACGGTGGGTTCCCCAACCTTGAATTTGGCATTGGCGTCGGAATTCAAGGCCTCACCGCCACCGGGGATGACAAGGATTCGCAACTCGGCTATCGCGTTTCCTCTAAATACAAACCCATGCTTGAAGCGTCGATCGGCTACAACTTCTTCACCTGGCCGAGTCGCCTGGTAGCGGCCGCCACCCTTGGCGCATATCAGCGCGGCTTCGAAAGAAAGGTGAATTACGACACCTCCGGCGAATCAGACCTCGACAGTGACGCAGTGGATTCAACCGAATTATTTGCCGGGTTGTCGCTCTATTGGAAACCCGCTCCCAAGGGCTTCGGCGCGATGCTGCAGGCCAGGCAAGACAAACAGTTTGTTGTGCTTGCAATCGACACGCGGGATGAATCGGAGCTGATTGATGTCTCTACGCTGGCCTATGGCCTGGGAGTTGACTATCACTTTGACCTCCTTGCGGAGCGCTGGGGACTGTCCGGTCAGGTGGAAGGTCAACAAACCGTTTCATCCGAAGACGACAGCAATACCGCAAGCAAGGCGCTGGACATCGGACTGACCTATGGGCTTGGGCTTGAGTGGCTAAGCAGGCGCGCCAGGAAGACGGACGACTGGTTTGCGGCCAGGCTTTACTACAACAGATCCCCCGCGGAAACAAAAACCTACGAGTATGTCCACGAGGAGGCCGGCTTCAAGATTGGCTACCACTTCTAACAGATACAACCAGGTTGAAGGCTGGCTGGTTGCTTGTGTCCAACCAACCTATCCCTATAATTTCAGACAATGCGAAAGTGGCGGAACTGGTAGACGCGCTGGCTTTAGGCGCCAGTATCGAAAGATGTGAGAGTTCGAGTCTCTCCTTTCGCACCAGTTTCCATTTCGCCTCGTTTCGCTGCAACCAGGTCGTCCACGCTACCAGGTTCCCGGTTATCTAATCATCCTTGTTAATGTCGCAAGCGCAAATCACCAACCTTTCCGACACTTCACGAAAACTTTCGCTCAATGTCCCGGCGGCCGAACTGCGGCAGGCGTACGACAGCCGTCTGCAACGCATGAGCAAACGGGTCAAGGTCGATGGTTTTCGTCCGGGCAAGGTTCCGCTCTCGGTGGTCAAGCGACTTTACGGCAACGATGTGCTTATCGAAGTGGCGGATAATCTCGCCAACGAAAAGTTGCGCGCGGTCATCAAGGAGCACAAACTCGATCCGATCAATATCGGTGCGGTGGACAAAATGCCGCAAACTGCGGAAGAGGAATGGAATTTCGCCATTACCTTTGATGTCATCCCCCCTTTTCGACTTCCCGAACCACAAAGCATAGAGGCCACGTTGTTGCGCGCGGAAGTCACCGAATTCGATCTGGACGCCACCCTGGAGAATATTCGCCGCAGCCAGCCGGATTACATCGAGGTGGATCGCGCCTTGGCCGAAGGCGATCACGCCAGGGTTGATTTTGTCTATCAGCTTACCGGGGCCGATGCTCCCGAGCCGCAACTCGACAAGCACAAAACGCCCACGAGCGAACTTTCCGGCAGCCACGGCAACGAGCGCTGGAAAATCAGCCCTGACATGCCCGTTACGGGTATGTGTGACGCCATGCTTGGCTTGCGCAAAGGCGAGACCCGGCGCTTTTCCCTGCCGGTGGACGAGAAGAGCGCCAATCCGCAGTGGCGAGGAAAAACAATCCACATGCTGGTGGAGGCGCTGGCGGTGGAAGAGGAAAAACTCCCTGAACTTAACGCGGCCTTTGCCGAACGACTGGGGATTAAAGACACCAAAGATCCGCTGGGCGAGTTGCGTACGCGGACGAACAAAGACCTGGAAATCCGCCTCAAATCCAGGCTTGACGCCATTAACAAAGGCCGCCTGTTCGAAGCATTGACGGCCGCGACCAGCGTGGACCTGCCGCAGAGCGTGATCGACCAACACAACGCGCAAATGCGCCGGGAGATGGTCGCCCGCTTACTTCCCCCGGAAGAATTGAAACGCGACCCCCACCCTGAAATCCGCCTGAAACCGGAGCTCTTTACCGACAAGGCCAGGGAACGCGCCAAACAGAGTGAAGTGTTCAGTCGCCTGGTTCGTGAGCACAAGATAGAAGCCAATCAGGACAGGGTGCGCCAACTGATCGCCACCGCCGCGAGCGAATACGATGACCCGCAGGCGTTCATCACCAGCGTGAGCAAGGATCAACATCAATTGCGGCATTTCACCTTCATGGCGCTTGAGGATGCCGCTTATCACTGGCTGCTTGAACACTGCAACCCGGCATGGAAGGATGTGAGCATGGAACAGGCGTTTTCCGACAACCTGGACGGGAAAAGCCAGGAAAACCAACCACAGGGCGGGGTAAAAGCCGGCGACGAGGAGGAGCAGGCCGAGCCGCCCCAGTGATTCATTAATCGCTGAAAAAACCGCCCCCCTCGTTCCCGTTGACGGGGCACAATAGGCGCAACGCCGCCCACCACGGAACCAGTTGTTCGTTTCATAGTTCATAGCCTGCTTAAAGGATCATACATGCAAGCCAGTTCGCGCTCCGACTTCAATCCACAAGCCGTGGGGGGGCTGGTGCCCATAGTCATTGAGCAAACCAGCAGGGGCGAACGCGCCTACGACATCTACTCACGCCTGCTCAAGGAACGGATCATCTTTATAGTCGGGCCAATCGAGGATCACATGTCCAACCTGGTGGTTGCGCAATTGCTCTACCTTGAATCGGAAAATCCCAACAAGGATGTGCATGTCTATATCAATTCCCCTGGCGGGGCGGTAACCGCCGGGATGTCGATCTACGACACTATGCAGTTCATCAAACCGGATGTCAGCACCCTCTGCGTCGGCCAGGCGGCGAGCATGGGCGCCCTTCTCCTCGCGGGTGGCGCCAGGGAAAAACGCTACGCCCTCCCCAACGCCAGGGTAATGATCCACCAACCGCTCGGCGGTTTTCAGGGGCAGGCGACAGATATCGAAATCCACGCGCGTGAGATTCTCGGTATCAAGAAAAAGCTCAACGAAATCCTCGCCCACCACACGGGCAGGCCGTTGAAAAAAATTACTGAGGACACCGAGCGCGATCATTTTCTTTCCGCCCCCGAAGCGCAGGAATACGGTCTGATTGATGCGGTGCACACCCTGCGCGAAGTACCCAATGACGCCCCCAAGGGCGGCGGCAAGACAAACAAGCAGCCCCGTTCATGAGTGAAGAGAAGTTTTCCTGTTCCTTCTGTCACAAAACGGAGGAAGAGGTTCGTCTGGTCGCCGGGCCGAAAAACATCGCCATCTGCAACGAATGCATAGAACTGTGCAGTGAAATCCTGCACGACCTCTTCGGCCAGCAAACGACGCCGCCCGAAATAGAGACCGGCAGCCTCCCCGAGCCTAGGAAGATCGCCGCCGCGCTGGATGAATATGTAGTGGGGCAGGATCGCGCCAAACGCGCCCTGGCCGTGGCGGTGTACAACCACTACAAACGCTTTTTACCCTCCACCCCGGGCGAGCACGGTGATGTGCCCCTAGGCAAAAGCAATGTGCTGCTGATCGGCCCCACCGGCAGCGGCAAAACGCTGTTGGCCGAAACCCTCGCCAATGTGCTGGACGTGCCTTTCGCCATGGCCGACGCCACCACCCTTACCGAGGCGGGTTATGTGGGCGAGGATGTTGAGAACATCATTCAAAAGTTGCTGCAACGTTGTGATTACGACATTGAGCGCGCCCAGCGCGGGATTGTTTATATCGACGAGATTGACAAGATTTCGCGCAAAGCAGAGAACCTGTCGATCACCCGCGATGTTTCGGGCGAAGGCGTGCAGCAGGCTCTGCTGAAAATAATCGAAGGCTCGGTCGCCCAGGTGCCGCCCAAAGGCGGGCGCAAGCACCCCAACCAGGAATATATCCAGGTTGACACCCGAGGCATCCTCTTTATCTGCGGCGGCGCATTCGCCGGGCTGGACAACATCATCGCCAACCGTCACAGTCATTCGAGCATAGGCTTTAGCGCCGAGCTGCGCGACAAGGATCTGCTCAACGCCCAGGAGTTGATCGGCAAGGTTGAACCCGAAGACCTGGTGCGTTACGGGCTGATTCCCGAATTTGTCGGCCGCTTGCCGGTGGTGGTGACTCTGCACGAACTTTCCGAAAGCGCATTGGTGGACATACTGGTGAAACCGCGAAATTCGCTGGTGAAGCAATACACCAGGCTGTTCGCCATGGACAAGGTGCGTCTCAATGTGCGCAAAACCGCGCTGCTGGCCATAGCGAGCGAAGCGAAAAAACGCAAAACCGGCGCGCGCGGACTTCGCTCCATCCTGGAGGACATACTGCTCGACACCATGTACGAAGTGCCTTCGTTGAAGAATGTCGCCGAAGTGGTGATAGATCATGCGGTTGTCGCCGGGCGAAAAAAACCCATATACGTCTACCATCCCCAAAGCGAACTACGTAAAGCATGAAATCAATCAAACCCGATGGTCGCCTGCCCCTGTTGCCTTTGCGCGACATGGTGGTTTTCCCCCGGTCGGTGGCCAAGATCTATGTCGGCAGGCCGGCTTCGGTGCATGCAGTGCACAAGGCGATAGAAGAAGACAACCTGATGCTCGTATGCACCCAGAAAAAAGCCGACCTGAACGAGCCAACCCGGCAGGATCTGTACGAGATGGGGGCCATTGGGAAAATCCTGCGCCTACAAGGTTTACCTGACGGTACGGCGCGACTGGTCATCCAGGGCACGGACAGGTTCACCTTGTGCGAGCTGTTCGCCGAAAAAGACTATCTGGAGGGAAGCTACCGGCTGATCGACAGCCCACCCGTCGACAAGTCGCAACTCAAAGAGTTGTTCAAACTGTTGCTACTGCGCTCGCGTGAATACGCCCAGTTGCGCCAGCATAAGGACAACCTGCTTGATGCAATCAACAACCTCGCGACCGAACCATACAATCTGTTCGACTTCGCTGCCAATATGCTGCCGCTGAGCCTGGAGGAAAAATACAAACTGCTTGCCTGCAAGGACGCTGTGGAAATGGTCGCACTGTTAATAGGCCATCTCGATGGTCACCTGGAGTTGCACAAGATTGACGAACGTCTGCAGGAGCGGGTGATTGGTCAAATTAATCGCAACCAGCGCGAGTACTACCTCAATGAGCAGATGAAAGCGCTGCAAAAAGAGATGGGCGAACTCGACGGTGGCAAATCCGGCGATCCCAACGATGCGTTGGCCGAACGCATAGAGCGCGCCAGCATGTCGGAAGAAGCGGGTAAAAAGGCGCGAGACGAACTTGCCAAACTCAGACACATGCCGCCCATGTCATCCGAATCGGCGGTGATCCGCAACTACCTTGATGTCCTCCTCAACCTGCCCTGGAAGAAAAAAACCCGCCCTAACTACAACCTGGAGCACGCTCGCAGAGTACTGGATCGCGACCACTACGGCCTGAAGGACGTCAAGGAACGCATAGTCGAATATATCGCCGCCTACAAGCGCGGCAAGGACAAGGTGAAAACCCCGATTCTGTGCCTAGTTGGCCCGCCCGGCGTGGGGAAAACTTCGTTGGCGAAATCCATCGCCGACGCGGTCAACCGCAAGTTTGTGCGCATGGCTCTCGGCGGCGTGCGTGACGAATCCGAAATACGCGGTCACCGCCGCACCTACATAGGCGCCATGCCCGGTCGGATTGTGCAAAAACTCACCAAGTCGGAAGTGGTCAACCCGGTGTTCCTCTTTGACGAGATAGACAAGATGGGCATGGACTTTCGCGGCGACCCCGCCTCGGCCCTGCTTGAAGTACTTGATCCGGAGCAGAACAGCAAATTCAACGATCACTATCTGGAAGTCGACTACGACCTGTCAAGGGTCATGTTCATCTGCACCAGCAACTCAATGAACATTCCCGAACCGCTGCTGGACCGGCTGGAGATCATCCGCCTCGCAGGCTATACCGAGAACGAAAAACAACACATCGCTCGCCGCCACCTGATTGCCGCTCAACTTGCCGCCCACAGTTGCACCAAGGACGAAGTCCGCATAGACGACGAAGCACTTGCTTCGATCATCAATCACTACACGCGCGAAGCGGGCGTGCGTTCGCTCGAACGCGAGATTGCCAAGGTGATACGCAAAAGCCTGCTGAAGCTTGAACAGGGCGCGCAGCAAAAGGGCAAAAAAACCAAACCCGAATCCCTGCATATCACCACCAACGCCTTGGACGAATACCTGGGGCCGAAAAAGTTTGAAGACAGCGAACTGGCCGAAGAGGATAAAACCGGGGTGGTCAACGGCCTGGCTTGGACCAGATATGGCGGGCACATCCTTAAAGTGGAAACCGCCGTCTTTCCCGGCAAGGGCGAATGCATCATCACCGGCAGCGTGGGCGACGTCATGCGCGAATCAGTGCGCGCCGCCCTGAGCGTGCTGCGTGCTCGCAGTCACTGGCTAAAACTACCGGACAACTTTTTCAACAAGCACGATTTTCACGTGCACATTCCCGAAGGCGCAACCCCCAAGGACGGGCCGAGTGCGGGCATCACCCTGTGCACTGCGCTCTTTTCCCTGATGAGCGGGCGCATGGTGGCGCCCAACATGGCCATGACCGGCGAGCTGACCATCAGCGGCAGCGTGCTGCCCATAGGGGGCTTGAAAGAAAAAATGCTTGCCGCCCACCGCGCCGGCATCCGCAAGGTGTTCATCCCCCGCAAAAACGCCAAAGACCTGGTGGAGATACCATCCGAAGTGCTCGACGCCATGCAAGTGGTTGAGATAGGCGATATTGATCAATTGTTAAGCCAAGCCATAGAGAGATTCGATCCCGCCTGGCTCACCCTGCCGCAGCCGTTTCTCTTCGGGCCTGACAAGGAAAGGCCAAGAGACGCGCGCACACACTAGGCAGTTTCCATCCAATTGCAACCGGTCAACAGACCGGCGTAGCTATACGTGCAAATACTCGTAATCATTTCTTCGAATAAGCCATGACAGCCAATACGATTGACGGCAAGGCGCAGGCAGCGCGCTTGCTTGAACAGGTCACCTCACAAACCACCGAATTCGTCGCATCCAGCAGGCGCAAGCCCGGCCTTGCGGTGGTGCTGGTGGGCGACGATCCGGCCAGCGGCGTGTATGTGCGCAGCAAGAAAGCGACTGCGGAGCGTTGCGGCATGGCGAGCAGCTCCCATCTCCTTGCGGCATCAACCAGCCAAGAGGAGCTGCTGGGGTTGATCAACCGGCTGAACGGGGATGAAAGTATCGACGGTATTCTGGTGCAATTGCCCCTGCCGGGACATATCGACAGCCAGACGATCATCCAGGCCATAGATCCGTGCAAGGATGTGGACGGATTTCACCCCGTCAATACCGGGTTGCTCTTCCAAGGTCGCCCTCAGCTTACACCCTGCACTCCGCTGGGCTGTCTGCACCTGTTGAAGAGCGTGCATCCCAACCCGGTCGGCATGCGTGTGCTGGTTATCGGCCGCTCAAATATTGTCGGACGCCCACTCGCCGCGCTGCTGCTGTCACATGACTGCACCGTCACCATCGCTCATTCGCGCAGCCGCGAGACGCAGCAACTTGCCAGAGAAGCCGAGGTTGTCTTCGCCGCTGCCGGCGTGCCTCGACTGGTCAAACCTGACTGGGTGAGCGAAGGGGCGACCGTGATAGACGTGGGCATTCATCGCATTGAGGACCAGAGTAAGAAAAGCGGCTATGGATTGATCGGCGACGTCGATCCTTCCGTCGCCGGAGTTGCCGGATGGCTTACCCCGGTTCCCGGAGGCGTTGGCCCCATGACCATTGCCTACCTGCTCTCCAATACTCTTGTCGCCGCTAGGGCGCGGACCGGACTCGCCACGCAGGACAACTAGTAAAAAACCGCCGCAAGCGGCCGACTTCGCGCAAGCCGCGAAGTGGGTTGTGCTAACATAACCTCCCGTGCTCATCAACACGGAAACCCGCCGCCAATCAATATGTCAAGATTCATCTTTGTAACCGGCGGCGTTGTCTCCTCTCTCGGCAAGGGTATAGTTGTTTCCAGCGTCGGCAGTCTGCTGGCTGCGCGCAACATTCGGGTGAATCTGGTCAAGCTCGACCCCTACATCAATGTCGACCCCGGCACCATGAGTCCCTTTCAACACGGCGAGGTGTTTGTCACCGCAGACGGCGCGGAAACCGACCTGGACCTGGGGCACTACGAGCGCTATGTCGACACCCCGATGAAGCGCTACAACAACTTCACCGCCGGGCAGGTCTATCTGGATGTAATTAACCGCGAGCGCATGGGCCACTACCACGGCGGCACGGTGCAGGTTGTGCCGCATATCACCGACAATATCAAGAGCCGCCTGATGCGTCTGACCGAAGACTTTGATGTGCTGATTGTCGAAATTGGCGGCACGGTGGGGGATATTGAATCCCAGCCCTTTCTCGAGGCGGTGCGCCAGGTAACCCAGGAGGTGGGGCGCGCCAACGCGCTCAACCTGCACATCACGCTCGTTCCCTATGTGCAAAGCGCGGGGGAGTTCAAAACCAAACCAACGCAGTATTCGGTACGCGAATTGCGCTCAATCGGGCTTGACCCGGACATTCTCATCTGCCGCAGCGAGCAAGCGCTCAACGACGGCCACGGAAAAAAAGTCGCCACCATGACGGGCGTTGCGGCGGAAGCAGTGATCACCCTGCCCGATCTGCAAAGCACCTACGAAGCGCCCATGTTCCTGGCCGAGCGCAAGCTGGACGATTTAATTGTCAACCAGCTCAAGCTCGAATGCGATCCGCTCGACCTATCCGACTGGGAGGTGGTGTTGCAAAAACGCAACCAACCGCAACACCAGGTGCAGGTGGTGATTGCAGGCAAATACGCCGAATTACAGGATGCCTACAAATCAATCATCGAGGCGCTGGATCACGCCGGTATTCACACTTCCTGCGCCATAGAGCTGTCGGTTGTCGATGCGGATAAACTAATCAATGACAGCAGCGTATTGGATGACTGCGACGCCATTCTCATCCCCGGCGGCTATGGCGAACGCGGCACGCCGGGCAAGATTTTCTGCGCCGAATACGCGCGCGTCGGAAAGATACCCTTCCTCGGCATATGCCTCGGCATGCAGGTGGCGGTGATCGAATACGCACGCAATGTCTGCGACCTTGAAAACGCAAACAGCCGCGAGTTTGACAATGACACCCCCCATCCTGTTTTCATCCTGATGGAGGAATGGCAAAAACAGGATGGCAAAATGCACACCACCGATACCAACAAGCTGGGCGGCACTCAGCGCCTGGGCGCCTATAAGGCGAATCTGCTGCCCGGCAGCATGAGCCGTGAGATCTACGGCTGCGAAGCAGTACACGAACGCCACCGCCATCGCTACGAATTCAATAACCACTACATCAACAGGCTTGAGCAACGGGGCATGTGCTTCAGCGCAACCAACCCCAGCGGTCTGGTGGAAATGATTGAATTGCCGCGCGAGGATCACCCCTGGTTTATCGGCTGCCAGTTCCACCCCGAATTCACCTCCAATCCGCGCGCCGGTCACCCGCTTTTTATCAGCTTTATTACGGCCGCGCTCGCGCACAAGGAAGCGCGTCGCGAAACCAGGGCGGAAACGCCCCTGGCCGTCGCCAAGTAGGTAAGTTACGCCTGCATTCGAAGGGAAGCAATTTGCACTGCAATACTATTGAAGTCGGCGCTAGTCGCTTCGCCAACAACGCCCCGCTGGTCGCCATAGCCGGAGTCAATGTGCTCGAATCCGCAAGCCTGGTGGACGAGGTAGCCGCCCATTGTGTCGAGGTGTGCCGCGAGCTGGGCGCGCCGCTGGTATTCAAAGGCTCCTTCGACAAGGCCAACCGATCTTCAATCCACTCCTTTCGCGGCCCGGGCATGCAGACGGGGCTGAAAATGCTCGCCGATGTCAAAGGCCGCCACGGCGTTCCCGTCATTACCGATCTGCACGAGCCCCACCAAGCGGCGCCCGTCGCCGAAGTGGCTGACATCCTCCAGCTTCCCGCCTTTCTCTCGCGCCAGACGGATCTGGTGGTCGCCATGGCGAAAACCGGTAAGCCGATTCATGTAAAAAAAGCCCAGTTTCTCGCCCCTGGAGAAATGCAGCTGATCATCGACAAGTGCACACAGGCCGGCAACAACAAGGTGCTGCTGTGCGAGCGCGGAACCAGCTTTGGCTACCACAACCTGGTGGTCGATCTGCTCGGTTTCGATCAGATGAAAGCCACCGGCGCGCCGCTGGTGTTTGACGTCACCCATTCGCTGCAACTTCCCGGCGCGGGGTCGGGCGCGGCGGGCGGTCGCGGCGGGCAAGCTCTGGGCTTGGCCAAAGCCGGCGTTGCCCAATCAATCGCAGGAGTTTTTGTCGAAATGCACCCTGAGCCGGAAATGGCCAAATGCGACGGGCCCAGCGCCCTGCGCATGGCCGACTTCAAAGAATTTTTGCGCCAGTTGTGCGAACTCGACAGGCTGGTGAAAAGCCAGCCGCCGCTCACCGGCGTGGCGTAACCCGCCTGATGGACGCGCCGGGGATAGTCTTTCTCGACCGCGCCACCCTCGCTGCTCATCTGGAACTTCCCCGCCCGGCGCTGGAGCACCAATGGGTGGAATACCAGGATTGTACACCGGAGGAAATTGTCGCCCGCCTTGCGAATGCCCAGGTGGCGGTGGTCAACAAGGTGAGGCTGAAGGCAAGCATGCTGAAGCAGCTGCCTGGACTCAGGCTGATTTCGCTGGTCGCCACAGGTTTCGACAATATCGACACAAACCACTGCAAACAGGCAGGCATAGCCGTCGCCAATGTGCGCAACTACGCAGCTGCTACGCTTGCCGAGCATTGCCTGGGGCTGATGCTCGCGCTCTCGCGCAACCTGCTTACCTACCACCGCTCAGTTGGCGAAGGCCGCTGGAGTCGAAACGCCCAGTTCTGCTATTTTGACTACCCCATACACGACCTGGCTGGCGAAACACTGGTGATAATCGGCAAGGGGAGCCTTGGTTCGGCTGTCGCCCGCACGGCGCAAGCCCTTGGCATGCGCGTGCTCTTCGCCGAACATCGCGACGCCACGCAACCGCGCCCGGGTTACACGCCCTTTTACCAGGCGCTTGAACAGGCGCGGGTCATCAGCCTGCACTGCCCCCTCAACGCCGCGACAAGCAGGTTGCTCGACGCGCGCGCCTTCGCCGCCATGCGCAAGAAACTGCTGTTGATCAACACCGCGCGCGGCGGGCTGATAGACGAAGACGCGCTGATCGAAGCATTGGAGCAGGGCCGGATCGGCGGCGCGGCGCTTGATGTACTCGCAAGCGAACCTCCCCCCGCCGACAGCAGGCTCATAGCTCTGAGCCGCACCCTGCCCAACCTGTTGATCACCCCGCATATCGCTTGGGCGAGCGACAAGGGCCAACTCGCCGCGTGGCAACAGGCAATGGAAAATATCCAGGCCTTCTACCGGGGAGAGCAGCTAAGGCGGTTGGTGTAAGGAAGGCTGTTTAACAAAAAAATGCACAAAGTTCACTAACGCAACACGTTCATGCTTGACGTCCTCATCCATAGGGAGGATCGGCGTCTCCGTCGTCCTTGCAAGTAGCGCAGCTTCCATTGTCTTTACTATGGGTGGATTCTCATTTGTCCGTGCGAGGAGCCCGGCCACACAAGCCGTTGCCTTTGATTCCTCGATTGGCGTTATTCACTGAACAATCATTACCACTTTAGTGGTCAGGCAACGAAGCAATCTCTGCGTGCTATGGCGACCAACGTAATTCTATCCAGCTATGAGACCGCCACGGTCGCTAGGGTGACCTCGCGGTGACAAGGGTACGGAAGTGGTGGCGATGGTAAAAAAGGGTGTGTAGCGATGACAATCCCCGCTGCTTACGCTTGGTTTGTGACCTGCGCCGGGAGAATCACAATCCCCCCTTTGCTTTCGGCTATACTCTTGCGCCTCGCTCGCTCCATTCGAGCCTTCCCCCGGCGATGAAATAACCAGACAACCGCAACTATTACAGATGCAGCAAATACGCAAAGGGCTTGACCTGCCAATCAGCGGCGCGCCCGACCAACAGATTCTGGAGACCGGCGAAACGCCAACTGCGGCCCTGATCGGACACGACTATCTCAACCTCAAGCCGCAAATGCTGGTGCAACAAGGCGACAGGGTGATAATCGGTCAGCCGCTCTTCCGCGACAAGTCCAATCCCGAGGTGGTGTTTGCCTCGCCCGCAAGCGGCAAGGTTGAGGCGATCAATCGCGGCCTCAAGCGCAGCCTGCAATCGGTGGTGGTGCGTATCGACGACAAGCTGGAGCAGATTAAGCTCAAGCACAAGGTGACAAAAAGCGAGGATGCGCGGCGTCTACTGCTGGAAAGCGGATTGTGGACTGCCCTGCGCACCCGCCCCTTCAGCCTTGTTCCCCAGCCTGATATCAAACCCCAGGCGCTGTTTGTCAACGCCATGGACACCAACCCGCTGGCGGCTGATCCCGCGCCGATCATCAATCAGCGCGCGGATGATTTCTGCGCAGGGCTCAAGGCGCTCGAACTCGCCTTTGATTGCCCCTTGATGGTGTGCCATCACAAAAAAGCCGAGCTGCCACGCGCCGAAGGCAGCCGCATTGGCTACCACGCTTTTATCGGCAAACACCCAAGCGGCCTGGTCGGCACCCATATGCATTTTCTCGCCCCGGCTGGGCGCGGGCGCGTCAACCTGCACCTCAACTATCAGGACGCCATCGCCATTGGCAGGTTGTTTGCCTCCGGCGAAATCGACACAGGCCGGGTAGTCGCGATTGGCGGTCCGAGCGTCAAGCAGCCGTTGCTGCTGCGCACCCACATGGGGGCGGATATTCAAACGCTGACGCGTGGACGGCTTGCGGGGGCGGACAACCGGGTGCTCTCGGGTTCAGTGTTCAACGGTCGCCGCGCGGAGAGCGGCTTTGCCTGGCTGGGGCGCTACCACTTGCAGATTACCTCACTCGCCGAAGGGCGCGAACGCCACTTGCTGCACTATCTTGTCCCCGGCCTGAAGCGGTTTTCGGCTATGCCAATTTATCTGTCGTCGCTGCTGCGCAGAACCTTCGCCTTTAGCACCAGCACCAACGGCAGCGAACGCGCTATGGTGCCGGTCGGCGCCTACGAACGCGTGATGCCGTTGGACCTGCTGCCCACCCAACTGCTGCGCTCACTCATAGTGCGAGATCTGGAAAGCGCCGAACAGCTCGGTTGCCTAGAACTGGATGAGGAAGACCTAGCGCTGTGCACCTTTGTCTGCCCGGGCAAGTACGAGTACGCGCCCATCCTGCGCGAAAATCTGACGCTGATCCAGAAAGAGGGCTAGGCATGAATCTGACGCAGATCCGGAAAGTGGCCCAAGCATGAAAAAACTGCTCGAAAAAATCGCGCCGCACTTTCATCCCGGCGGCAGGTACGAAAAGCTCTTCCCGCTGTTTGAGGCGGTTGACACCATTTTCTACAGTCCGCCTTCGGTCACCAAAGGCAGCGCGCACGTGCGCGACGGTATAGACCTGAAGCGGATTATGATCACTGTGTGGCTGTGCACTTTCCCGGCCATGTTCTGGGGCATGTACAACTTGGGCTTTCAGGCCAACACCGCCCTGGCCGCCGACGCGGGCGAGGTGAGCGGCTGGCGCGGCGCGCTGATAGGCGCCTTTGCCGGGCAGGATCCAGGCAATATCTGGGATTGCTTCTGGTTCGGGGTCGTCTATTTCGTGCCAATCTACGCCGTGGTGTTTATTGCCGGCGGTTTTTGGGAAGTGCTGTTTGCAATTAAACGCGGACACGAGATTAACGAAGGGTTTTTTGTCTCCTCGGTGCTTTTCTCTCTCACCCTGCCGCCCACCATTCCGCTCTGGCAAGCCGCCCTGGGGATTTCCTTCGGCATAGTGATCGGCAAGGAAGTCTTCGGCGGTACCGGCAAGAATTTTCTCAACCCCGCCCTTACCGGGCGCGCCTTTCTCTATTTCGCCTATCCGGCGCAGATGTCCGGCGACGTGGTGTGGACGGCGGTCGATGGTTTCAGCGGCGCCACCCCACTGGGGCACGCCGCGCTTGGCGGGGTTGAGCAGATACTCGCCAACCAGGTCACTTGGCTGGACGCCTTTCTCGGCCTTGTGCCCGGCTCGGTGGGCGAGGTTTCCACGCTGATGCTTCTGCTCGGCGCAAGCCTGATGGTGATTATGGGCATAGCTTCCTGGCGGATTATCGCCGGGGTATTATTCGGCGTGATCGCCACCAGCTTGCTGCTCAATCTGGTCGGTTCGGATTCCAACCCTATGTTCGCCATGCCTTTCTACTGGCATCTGGTGCTCGGCGGCTGTATGTTCGGCATGCTTTTTATGGCCACCGATCCGGTTTCCGCCTCCATGACCAACGCCGGGCGTTGGTGGTTCGGCGGTTTGATCGGCTTTATGACAGTGATGATCCGCGTGGTCAATCCAGCCTATCCCGAGGGGATAATGCTCGCAATCATCTTCGCCAATCTCTTCGCGCCGCTTATTGATTACGCGGTGGTCCAAGTCAATATCAAACGCCGCGTGAAACGCGCAAGCGCCTTGAGGATGAAATGAACATGCACAAGGATTCAATCGGCTACATAGTCGCCCTGGTGGTAGCCCTGTGCCTGGTGTGTTCGGCGGTGGTTTCCATCGCCGCCATAGGTCTGCGCGATCTGCAACAGGCCAATGTGGCGCTCGAGCGCAACGCCAATCTGCTCGCTGCGGCGGGCTTGCTCGATTTCGACCAGCCCGACGCCAAGGAGCGGGTTGCCGAGCTGCTGGACAATGTCGAAACCCGGGTGGTGGATCTGCGCAACGGTGAACTTGCGCCGCAGATTGATCCCGAAGCCTACGACCAGTTGGCCGCGCGCAACAATCCGGCCCAATCCGGTCAACTGGCCAATACGGCAGACATTGCGGGTCTGGGCGCGCGCGAGCACTATGGCAAGGTCTATGTGGTGAAAACCCCCCAGGGAGAACTCGACGCGCTGGTGTTGCCGGTGCGCGGCTACGGCCTCTGGTCAACCATGTATGGATTCATCGCCCTAGAGCGCGACCTCAATACGGTGCGCGGTTTCGGCTTTTACCAGCAGGGCGAAACCCCCGGGCTGGGAGGCGAAGTGGACAACCCCAAGTGGAAGGCCCTGTGGCCGGGTAAAAAACTGTTCGACATGGACGGCGTACCCAAGCTTTCCATAGTCAAGAATCCCAACCCCGCCGGTGACGCCTACAGCCGCCAGGTGGACGCCCTTTCAGGCGCGACCCTGACCAGCCGCGGAGTGGACAATCTGATCAAATTCTGGATGGGAGAACTCGGCTATGGCGGGTTTCTCGCCAAACTGCGCAGCAAGGAGATAGCGTTATGAGCAGCCTGAAAAAAACACTTGTCGAGCCGATATTCAACAACAACCCCATAGCCTTGCAAGTGCTTGGCATTTGCTCGGCGCTGGCGGTGACCACCAACCTCAACACCACCCTGGTGATGTGCCTTGCGGTGATAGCGGTTACCGCTTTTTCCAGCCTTTTTGTCGCCACCCTGCGCAACCATCTTCCCTCAAGCGTACGCATTATTGTGCAGATGACCATTATCGCCTCGCTGGTGATAGTGACCGACCAACTGATCAAGGCCTTTGCCTATGACATCAGCAAACAGCTTTCAGTATTCGTCGGACTGATTATCACCAACTGTATTGTCATGGGACGCGCCGAGGGCTACGCCATGCAAAATCCGCCGCTGCCAAGCTTTATCGACGGCTTAGGCAACGGCATTGGCTACAGCGTGCTCTTGCTCTGCGTAGGAACGGTGCGCGAGCTGTTTGGCTCCGGCTCGTTACTGGGTATTGTCATACTGCCAACAGTCAACAACGACGGTTGGTACATACCCAATGGTTTGATGCTGCTGCCGCCCAGCGCCTTCTTTTTGATCGGCCTGTTTATCTGGGCACTGCGCAGTTGGAAAACCGGCCAGCGGGAGGCGACGCAATATGTGATTGCCCCCAACAGTCGCGCCCTCGAGGCCATGTAAGGCGAAGGGAGAAGAGTCATGGAAGCCTATATCAGCCTCGCCCTGCGCGCCATCTTTGTCGAAAACCTCGCCCTGTCCTTCTTTTTGGGCATGTGCACCTTTATCGCCATCTCGAAAAAAATCTCCTCGGCCATCGGCTTGGGCATAGCGGTGATGGTGGTGCAGGCGATCACCGTGCCGGTGAACAACCTCATCCTCAACTACCTGCTCAAGCCCGATGCACTTGCCTGGCTGGGGTTGCCGGGGATCGACCTCACCCATCTGGGGCTTATCAGCTACATAGGAGTCATCGCCGCCATTGTGCAGATTCTCGAAATGTTTCTGGATAAATATGTGCCCGTGCTCTATAACGCGCTGGGGGTGTTTTTGCCCCTGATCACGGTCAACTGCGCCATTCTTGGCGGTTCCCTGTTCATGGTTGAGCGCGACTATACCCTGGGCGAAAGCGTCACCTACGGCCTGGCTTCCGGACTTGGCTGGGCGCTGGCGATCACCGCGCTTGCCGGTGTGCGCGAGAAGCTTAAATACAGCGATGTGCCCGCTGGCCTGCAAGGGCTGGGGATAGTGTTTATCATCGTGGGTCTGATGTCGCTCGGCTTTATGTCCTTCTCCGGCATTCAGCTGTAAGCATAGGGAGATTTCCGGATGTTTACCGAAGTAGCAGCAGGCATAGGCATGTTCACCGCCGTGGTGATAGCGATGGTGTTTGTCATACTGGCCGCTCGCTCGGTGCTGGTGTCCAGCGGCAGAATCGGTATTGAGGTCAACCACGATCCCAACGCCAGGATCGAGGTATCCTCGGGCGGCAAGCTGCTTGGCGCGCTGGCCGAGAAGGGGATTTATCTTTCCTCAGCCTGCGGCGGCGGCGGCTCTTGCGCCCAGTGCAAGTGTATAGTCGAGGATGGCGGCGGGTCGATTCTGCCCACCGAGGAAGGCGCATTCACCACTGCGGAAAAACGCCAGGGCTGGCGTTTGGCCTGCCAGGTGCCGGTTAAGCAGGACATGAAAATAGTGGTGCCCGAAGAAGTGTTCGGCGTCAAGCGCTGGGAGTGCGAAGTCGTCTCCAACCACAATGTCGCCACTTTCATCAAGGAACTGGTGCTCAAGCTTCCCGAAGGCGAAGATGTGGACTTTCGCGCCGGCGGCTATGTGCAATTGGAAATTCCACCTCACAGCGTCTTCTACAAAAACTTCGAGATCGAAGATTGCTACAACGACGACTGGGACAGGTTCAAACTCTGGGATCTGGTCTCCAAGGTGAATGAAGTCACTGTGCGCGCCTATTCCATGGCCAACTATCCGGAGGAAAAAGGACTGCTCAAATTCAACATCCGCATCGCCACTCCGCCTCCCGGCACCAACCACCCGCCCGGCATCATGTCTTCCTATGTGTTCAACCTCAAGCCGGGCGACAAACTGACCGTGTTCGGCCCCTTCGGTGAATTCTTCGTCAAAGATACAGACAACGAGATGATCTACATAGGCGGCGGCGCGGGCATGGCCCCCCTGCGCTCCCATATTTTTGATCTGCTCAAACGCCTGCAATCCAAGCGCAAGATTTCCTACTGGTACGGCGCGCGTAGCCTTCGAGAAATGTTCTATTGGGAAGAATTCAAGGAGCTGGAGAAAAACAACCCCAATTTCACCATGAACGTCGCTCTATCCGATCCCCTTCCCGAAGACAAGTGGAAAGGCTATACCGGCTTCATCCATCAGGTGGTGCTCGAGAACTATCTGAAGGATCACCCTGCCCCCGAAGAGATTGAATACTATCTTTGCGGACCGCCCATGATGAACGACGCGGTATTTAAAATGCTCGACGACCTTGGAGTGGAGCGCGAGAACATCGCCTTTGACGACTTTGGCGGCTAGCCTGTCGGCCAAATACACACCTTACAAATCAACCTTTCGATGCCCGTACAAGGCAAACTGATTGTCTGGATTCTGTGCCTTGCCCTGCTGCTTTGCGCCTGCGCCGAGCAACAACCGCAACGCATCTCAGGTAAGGCCTTCGGCACCAGCTACAGCCTGGTCATCGCCGAGGCCGATCCTCCTGAACTTGAACCACTCAAGCAGGCCGTTGACGCGCGGCTCAAGGCCATTGACGCTTCCATGTCCAGTTGGCGCGAAGACTCGGAACTCTCGCGCTTCCAGCGCCAACCTGTCGGCAAATGGGTGGAAATATCGCCCGGGCTTGCTGGTGTGTTCTTTCGCTCACGACTGGTGTACCAACGCACCAGAGGCGCTTTCGATCCCAGCCTTGGGCCGCTCATCCGCCTGTGGGGTTTTCAGGGTGAAAAGCGCGCTAACCCGCCGCCAGCGGATGAAGTAACCGCAGCCCTAGCGCGCATCGGCTTTGACTCGCTTGAACTGCGCGGCAACCACGCCCGCCGCACCAGGCCAATAGAAATCAACCTCTCCGCCATAGCCAAAGGCTACGCAGTGGACGCGTTGGCAATTCTTTTGCGCGAGGAGGACATAGACAATTTCCTGGTAGAAATTGGCGGCGAACTGGTCACCTCCGGCAGTCGCTTTGACGAACCCTGGAGGGTGGCGATAGAAGCCCCAAGTAACACCGGGCGTGAACCGCAACGGCTGTTGTATCTGCGCGAAGGAGCGCTGGCGACCTCGGGAAGTTATCGCAACTATTTCGAAAGCGGCGGCAAACGCTACCAGCACATACTCGACCCCAAAACCGGCTACCCGGCTGATAACGGGGTGGTGTCGGTCAGCGTGCTCGCGCGCGACTGCGCCACGGCGGACGCCTATGCCACCGCCTTTATGCTGCTCGGTAAAAAATCACTTCCCCTGGCGCAAAGGCAAGGATTGGAAGTGCTGATTCTGCTCGAAGAAAATGGCGAACTAACCAGCCTGGCGAGCGAAGGCTTTCCCAAACCTGTGGAGTGATGAACAAATTGTGAACAAGAGCGGCCAGTCTGCTTAGTGCACTACACATTATCCCCTCCCTCCATATTCACTGGGACGGAACGTTTGACAATGTCAATCAGGATTGGCGTTTTGCCTAAGACTCTGAAAAACAACCAAACCCATACTCGCCATTGGAAATGAACCCAACAATGGCTGGTCTCTCAAAACCAACGAGCCTGGAAAACCGTGCTGTTTGCATACCCAAGTTCAATCGGGCGGCCTCATCACGAATCAGTTGCTGGTTCTCATCCGCCAGCGTTCCTTTCATTTATATCAATTTTTCCAGTTTCAATTCCGACCTAGGGTTTTAATTTGCTTTTTGCGTTGGTCAGTCCCTTTGGCAGCTACCCGATCAGGTGCAAAAAATGTCCGTAAGATGGAGGAACGAATTGACAGAATCAACAGCATATACCTGTTTGCTGACTGCGACTACTCGCAGCCCCCTGCTTTGAGATTCGGCTTGAAAAAACCAATACATTGAAACAATCTATCAACCAAGCCAATTCGAGTGGATACCGACACATTGGATTGCGTTAAACAAGTTACTTGCAGCCGAAGCTGCTTTCTGCTTGCCGACAATCTTGTGTGTAAGGAGGTGATCCAGCGACAGGTTCCCCTACCGCTACCTTGTTACGACTTCACCCCAGTCATTAACCACACCGTGGTGACCGCCCTCCCGAAGGTTAGGCTAACCACTTCTGGTGCAATCAACTCCCATGGTGTGACGGGCGGTGTGTACAAGACCCGAGAACGTATTCACCGCGACATTCTGATTCGCGATTACTAGCGATTCCGACTTCATGGAGTCGAGTTGCAGACTCCAATCCGGACTACGACCGGCTTTTTGGGATTGGCTTGCTCTCGCGAGTTCGCTGCCCTTTGTACCGACCATTGTAGCACGTGTGTAGCCCTACTCGTAAGGGCCATGATGACTTGACATCATCCCCACCTTCCTCCAGTTTATCACTGGCAGTCTCTCTAGAGTCCTCAGCCGAACTGTTAGTAACTAAAGATAGGGGTTGCGCTCGTTACGGGACTTAACCCAACATTTCACAACACGAGCTGACGACAGCCATGCAGCACCTGTCTCACGGTTCCCGAAGGCACATGCCCATTACAGGCACTTCCGTGGATGTCAAGAGTAGGTAAGGTTCTTCGCGTTGCATCGAATTAAACCACATGCTCCACCGCTTGTGCGGGTCCCCGTCAATTCATTTGAGTTTTAACCTTGCGGCCGTACTCCCCAGGCGGTCAACTTAACGCGTTAGCTACGCCACTCACCCAGCACCTAAATTATTCTATATAAATTCAGTTCCACCAAATTGTTAAAACAATTTAGGTGCTGGGCCAACGGCTAGTTGACATCGTTTACGGCGTGGACTACCAGGGTATCTAATCCTGTTTGCTCCCCACGCTTTCGCACCTCAGTGTCAGTAACAGTCCAGGTATTCGCCTTCGCCACTGGTGTTCTTTCCGATATCTACGCATTTCACCGCTACATCGGAAATTCCAATACCCTCTACTGCACTCAAGTCCGGCAGTTCCAAATGCAGTTCCCAGGTTGAGCCCGGGGCTTTCACATCTGGCTTGCCAAACCACCTACGCGCGCTTTACGCCCAGTAATTCCGATTAACGCTTGCACCCTCCGTATTACCGCGGCTGCTGGCACGGAGTTTGCCGGTGCTTCTTGTACAGATAATATCAACACCAGGCGCTGTTCGCCCCTGGCTTTTTATCCCTGTTGAAAGTGCTTTACAACCCTAGGGCCTTCTTCACACACGCGGTATGGCTGGATCAGGGTTTCCCCCATTGTCCAATATTCCCTACTGCTGCCTCCCGTAGGAGTCTGGGCCGTGTCTCAGTCCCAGTGTGGCTGATCATCCTCTAAGACCAGCTACGGATCGTCGCCTTGGTGGGCTTTTACTCCGCCAACAAGCTAATCCGCCGCAGGCTCATCCGGTAGCGAGAGCTTTCAAGAAGAGGCCCCCTTTGTTCCGTGGAACATATGCGGTATTAATCCAGGTTTCCCTGGGCTATTCCCCACTCCCGGGTAGATTCCTACGTGTTACTCACCCGTCCGCCGCTCTACTTGCTCCCGAAAGAACTTTCGCGCTCGACTTGCATGTATTAGGCCTACCGCCAGCGTTCAATCTGAGCCATGATCAAACTCTTCAATTTGAAGTTTAGACTCAATGAATCACAGGATAATATCCGTGTGACGCCTTGAGCACAATTGTGTCTGTGCCGGCATCCACACGAATTGGCTTGGATAGATTGTGAAAGAACGGCGGCTTCTCTGAGCCGGGCGCTGGATTATAGATAAGTGCGGGGATGTGTCAATTCATTTCGTGGTTTTTTGCACACAATACAGCGGACGGCAGGCCATTGTCGAGAAGGTGAAGACGTGATTACCCTGGTGTCCGGCCCCCGACTAGCTGACTTCCTCCACCCACTCAATCAATTTATCCCATTCGGGTAGATCGTGAAAAGGCTGGCGCATAACCGGCAGTTCATTCACACCACAACCACGTTCAGCCGCAACCAGGTAGTGGCTATGGTCACTAAAAACACTGATAAAGGGAATCCGCAGGCTGAACAAAAAACGTTCGAGCTTCTCGAAATTGTGCATGCCCTTGTTCACCCCATTGGCTACCACCGCCATCTTTTTATTCGACTTGACATAGGCGGGGTTGATAAAAACCTTAGAGACAAAGTCGGAGGTTGCGGCTATGTCTATAGCCGAAGGCATGACCGGAACTATGATCAGATCGCTTTCGCGAATTCGGTCGGTCAAATCAAAGCTCGAAAGCCCTGCCGCTGAATCAACTATCACATGGGTCGCATCCGTATCCACCAGCACCCGCCAGGTGCGCTTGAACTTGATCACATTATCCTTGGCGGGAAAAATACCTTCTATGAGTCTGTGTCGTTTGGACCGGGCGCGCAACCAACGGGCGCTCGAACCCTGTGGATCATGGTCAACCAGCACCACTTTGTGATCCCTTCGTCTTGCCGAGAGCTGGGTGGCGAGGTTAGTGGAAACGGTAGTTTTCCCCGACCCCCCTTTGCTGTTCATCACCAGTATCACCTTGGCTTTTGAAGAGGAGGTGGATGAGGACGCAGTGGTTTGAACTGGTTGCACCCGCCTTGGCTGGCTGAGTACGCTGGCCCTTTCCTCCGCTCTGCGAGGCGTTGCAATCGGCTCCTCAACCAGGTTGCGTTTGCGCCAACGCGAGAGAATGGATTTGTGGTCGTTGCTCATGGCTCTACCGGTTGCCGCAACGCGGAACACAGGCGACGATGCACCTCACGATACCCACCTACCAGGTCTCCCAGATCTTCGCGAAAAAGATCCTTGTCAAACCTTTCCCCTTGAGCCGACCACAGGCGGCAGCTGTCGGGGGTGAACTCATCCACCAACGCCAGTTCGCCGCTTTCTTCAAGCAAGCCGAATTCCAGCTTGCCGTCCACCAGTTGATAGTCGCAATCCGCAAACAGTTCGCCCAATACCCTGTTTATCCTGGCGGTTTCCTGTCCCGTCCACTCAAGCTGCTCAGGGGTGAGCATTCCCAGCGCCGTGATCGCGCCGGGAGCAATCAGTGGATCCCCCAATGCGTCGCTTTTCACGCAATATTCATAAACCGGGTGCGCCAGCTCGTCGCCTAACCCAAGGCCGTATTTTTTCATAAAACTGCCGGCCACTCGATTGCGGAAAATACATTCGACAGGCAGCACCCGCGCGGCTTTCACCAGGGTGCTGTGGGCATCCAGCTGACGCACGAAGTGCGTGGCTATGCCCTGACTTTCCAGATATTCCATCACCAGGGTGTTGATCGCGCAATTCAACTCGCCCTTGCATTGCAGCGTGGCATGCTTTTCACCATTGAAGGCGGTGACATCATCACGAAAATCCATCACCAGATAACCCGGCTCCGTTGCGCGATACAGGGTTTTCGCCTTGCCGGAGTAGAAGGCCTCGCTCATCAACCAAGCCTCTTGAGCAATTCGGCGAGCAACCTGCCGCCATAATCAATGGCGTTCTGATCATCCTCGTCGGCCGCAATCGCCACCACAAAGGAAGAACGCAACGTGGTATAGATACAGATAGTGGTTTCCTCCGGCGAGGTTAGCTGATAAAGCAATGAGCAATCGGCGCGCATCTTCGCATCCTGGTCGGCGCTGCCCTGGGTGAACGCCGCCCCCTGTTCTCGCAGCAACTCAACAAGCGAGCGCCCGACAAGTTCACCAGGAGCGTCCACCCGCAAGCTGGCGCGTGCGCGTGCATCCGGGAGTAATTCGGCAAAAGCCTGGTTGCCATGACCACGCAAACGTAAATTGGTTGTCTGCTCAACCAGTCGATTGTGCATGGGAACCGGGCGCGGAATCACCAGGTTATCGGCCAGGTTTGGAGTAAAAGGCGCCTGGTGGGTAAGCGTTGTTTCCGCCGGCACTCGATAGCGGTCGCCAAAAGAAACCTCGCTCGCTTGCATTAAAGCCGTTGGGGGAATACCGGCCTCCGCCTGCTGATAGTCGTAACGATGACGCGAACAGGCAACCAACCCGCTGCCTACCATCAGGACAATCAGCAACCAGCACTTGAGCACAAAACCAGGGCGAAGCATCAGGACTTTCGCGCCTCCAGCGGCAGAACCTCCCGCACCCGTTGGTGCAGACCGTCCGAAAGGGGGGTAAGCGGCAGACGTATTCCTCCTCCGATCCGTCCAACCTGCTCCAGCGCCCATTTGACCGGGATGGGATTGGGTTCGACAAACATAGCTTTGTGCGCCGGGATAAGTTCAAGGTGCAGGCCTTTCGCCCGGTCTGTTTCACCAGCGAGCATAAGGCGGCAGAACTCGGCCATTTCATGCGGAAAAAGGTTGGCGGTAACCGAAATCACCCCGTCGCCTCCCGCATGCATAAAGTCAAACAGGCTGATATCCTCGCCCGATAGCAAGGCGAAATCCTCACCGCAGCCGTGTCTCAATTCGGCAACCCGACTTATAACCGCAGTGGCGTCCTTCAACCCGACTATGCGCGGATGTCGCGCCAGTTGAATAGTGGTTGCGGGCAGCAGATCCGTCACCGTGCGTCCAGGAACATTGTAGAGGATATGAGGCAGATCCACTGCGTCGGCAATGGTGGAAAAGTGCGCCAACAGACCATGTTGCGTTGGTTTGTTGTAATAGGGCACGACTTGCAGGGTGGCGTCCGCGCCGACCTTTTTTGCCTCTCGCGAAAGCTCAATCGCCTCGCTGGTCGAATTGGAGCCGGTTCCCGCCAGCACCGGAATGCGCCCGGCCACCTGCCTGACGGTGCGACTGATCACCGCGATATGTTCATCGGGATTGAGGGTGGCCGATTCGCCGGTGGTGCCCACCGCGACAATGCCGTTTGTGCCGGAGGCGATGTGCCAGTCGATCAACCGCTCAAATGTCGGGTAATCAATCGCGCCATCCGTGCGCATAGGCGTGACCAAAGCCACCAGGCTGCCTCGTAACACGACTGAACTCATAGATTCCAGGTAATCCACCAAGGTACGGGAAACATACTACATGCCGCCAGTTTATATCAGGGCCAGTAAGCATAACCCGCCGCTACCTGCAAGCCCGGCTGTTTTCCTTGGACGGCTTGAAAAGCCTGCAAGCGGCCTAAGCTTCTGGTGATAGCTTTTTCCCAACCACCCACCACGGATGAACCTCGAACATACCACCCAGGCCCTGCAGGACAGCCTGTATCAATCTCAGCAACTGGCGGAGCGAATGCGCCACACGCAGATTGAGCCGGAGCACTTCATAGCCGAGGCATTGGAAAATCCCTCCCGTTCGCTCACCGGGCTATTGCAGCAGACGGGAGTCGATCCGACCGGAGTGCGGAATAAAATCAACCAGCGCCTGGCCAAATTGGCGCAGTACCAGGGCCAACCATCCTCTCCCCAACCTGGTCAGGAGTTAATCAAGCTGTTACAGGATGCGCACCAACTGGCGCAGAAGCAGGGCGACAGTTATCTTTCCACCGAACTGGTTTACCTCGCCGCTGCAAAACGTTCAAGCGGCATAGGCGCGCTCCTGCGCGGCGAGGGAGTGGACGCGGCCCGTCTGCAAACGGCGATTGAACAACTGCGCGGCGGCGAAGCGGTAGAGTCGCCCGGCGATGAGGATACGCGCAACGCCCTCACAAAATACGCCGTTGACCTTACCGCCAACGCCGAACAAGGCAAGCTTGACCCGGTGATTGGTCGCGACGAAGAAATCCGCCGGGCTATTCAGATATTGCAGCGCAGGCGGAAAAACAATCCGGTGCTGATCGGCGATCCGGGCGTGGGCAAAACCGCCATAGTCGAAGGGCTGGCGCAACGCATAATCAATGGCGAAGTACCGGAAACCCTGAAGCGTAAACGCATCTACGCGCTTGACCTCGGCTCGCTGATAGCGGGGGCAAAGTACCGAGGCGAGTTCGAGGAACGCCTCAAAGCCGTGCTCAAGGCCGTCGGCAAGCAGCAGGACCGGGTGATTCTGTTCATCGACGAACTGCACAACCTTGTCGGCGCGGGTAAAACCGAAGGCTCGATGGACGCGGGGAATATGCTTAAACCCGCCCTGGCGCGCGGCGAGTTGCACTGCATAGGCGCTACTACGCTGGATGAATATCGCCTCTATATCGAGAAGGACGCCGCGCTTGAGCGGCGCTTTCAAAAACTACTGGTCAGCGAGCCGGACGAGACCGACTCGATCGCCATTCTGCGCGGCCTCAAACAACGCTACGAACTGCACCACGGGGTGGCCATAAGCGATGCCGCGATCATCGCCGCAGTCAACCTCTCAAACCGCTACATCAGCGACCGAAAACTCCCCGACAAGGCCATTGACCTGGTTGACGAAGCGGCCAGCTTTGTACGCATCGGTATAGATTCCAACCCGGAGGAACTCGATCGGCTTGAACGCCGCATTATCCAGCGCAAGATAGAGCGCGAAGCAATGCGCAAGGATACGGACAAGGCTTCACGCGAGGGACTGAGCAAACTTGAAAGCGAAATCGAATCGCTTGAAGCCGAGTTGGCGCAATTGCAAGAGCAACTGAAAAGTGAGAAATCGCAGATCAAAGGCATCCAGCAACTCAAGGCGGATTACGAACAGGCACAGCACGACAGCGAGCAAGCGCAACGCAAGGGTGATCTCAACCGACTCGCTGAGTTGCAATACTCGATCATTCCCAAACTCAGGGAGCAGATAGACAACTACGACGAAAGCGAACAGCCGCCAACGCAACTGCTGCACACCTCCGTGGATGAAGAGCAGATCGCCCAGATAGTCTCGCGCTGGACCGGCATACCCGTAAGCAAGATGCTTGCCTCTGACAGACAGAAACTCCTGAATCTTGAAACACAGCTGCACGGACGCGTTGTGGGGCAGGACCATGCCGTCAGCGCTGTGGCAAACGCTATTCGCCGCGCACGCGCTGGGCTGGTGGAAAGTAATCGACCCAACGGCTCCTTCCTCTTCATGGGACCCACCGGAGTGGGTAAAACCGAGCTCTCCAAAGCCCTGGCGCAGCTTCTGTTCGACAGCGAAAAAGCCCTGATCAGAGTGGATATGTCCGAGTACATGGAAAAACACTCAGTCTCGCGCCTGATAGGCGCCCCCCCCGGCTATGTCGGCTACGAGCAAGGCGGCAGCCTTACCGAAGCGGTGCGGCGCAGGCCCTACAGCGTGATTCTTTTTGACGAAGTGGAAAAAGCCCACCCTGATGTCTTTCACCTGCTGCTGCAACTTTTAGACGACGGCCGACTTACCGACGGCCAGGGTCACCTGGTCGATTTCACCCACTCGCTGGTGATCATGACTTCCAACCTCGGTTCTGAATTCACCTTTGAAGAAGGGGATGTTGAAACCATGACGCGCAAGGTAACCGAAGCCGCGCGCGGTTTTTTCCGCCCCGAACTCCTGAACCGCATAGACGAGATAATCGTCTTCCAGCCACTGGATAAAAGCGCCATGCGCGTCATCGCCGAACTGCAACTGGACGAGCTGAACGACAGGCTCGCCGCCCAAGGTTACAGTCTGGACTTTGACGACTCCGTCTACAGTCGGCTGGCCGAAGTCGGATTTGATCCCCACTTCGGCGCAAGACCGTTGAAACGCGCCATCCAGCGCTGGGTGCACAACCCGCTGGCGGAAGCCATTCTCAAAAGCGAACTCTCGCCGGGTAGGGTGAAGGCAAGCGCAGGCGAAGAAGGCGCCCGTTTCGCCAATGCCTGAACAGAGCGTCGTCGCCTATATAGACGGAGCGTGCAGCGGCAATCCCGGGCCTGGAGGCTGGGGAGTATTGCTTGAGTCGGGGACCAGACGCAAGGAGCTCCATGGCGGCGAAATGGCTACCACCAACAATCGCATGGAGCTGATGGCCGCCATCCAGGCGCTCGGCGCGCTTAAGCGCAAGGCGCCAATCACCCTGGTTACCGATTCCACCTATCTAAAAAACGGCATAGAACAATGGCTACTGAAATGGAAAGCCAACGGCTGGCGCACCAGCTCAAAAAAGCCGGTGAAAAACCAGGACCTGTGGCGACAGCTTGATGCTCTGGCCAGCAACCACGCCACCACCTGGCAATGGGTGAAGGGCCATAGCGGCCACCCAGGCAACGAACGAGCAGACGAGCTGGCGCGCCTGGGCGTCGCCCGGGGGCGCCAAGCAGTATAGGGACAACCACCAAGTATTCAATTCACCAGCGGCGCTGAGCCCCCGCTCAGGCGCTATCCACCAATTGACCAGTTAATCAATTATTGATTGACTGGGCAGTCAATCTTGTGCACAATCCGCTCCCTGACGCGCGATCCGGGAGAGAAATGCCCTTTCCGCCAACCACTCCGCCGCAGCGTTGAAACCATGCTCATCAAAGGAGAATGTGAGAGTGCTTTTTACAGTTGAGATGTTGCCGCGCCAATTCAAGGACCTGCACGCGGCCTGTCAACAGGTTGCGCACCGACTGCCGAAAGCACAACTCCAAGTGTTTGTGCCCCACATCAACGGCTCCAGCTACAACCATGTGCTTGAAGCCGTCGCCAATCTCGTCAACCATGGTTACCAAGTTGTGCCACACCTTGCGGTGCGCAATCTGCAGAAAGACGAGCACTTTGATCGTTTTGCCGATGCCTACGCCAAGCTGGGCGTTCGCAGCATGCTGCTGCTGGGAGGGGATAATCCCGAGCCGCGCTTTTTTCACAGCGTAGGTGAATTCCTCGCCGATGAGACCGCCCTGGCCGGCATGAAACTCGAACAGATCTTTTTTCCCACCTTCCCGGACGGGCACCCACACTTGCCGCAAGTCGACGCTCTGGATCATCTCAAGGCCAAATGCGCGCTGGCAGACAAGCGCGGCCTGACCACGCGCCTTATCAACCAGGTGACCTTTGAAGCGTCAAGCATTATCGAGCATCGGGCGCAGCTGGCCGAGTACGGCATAAACGCGCCGCTGCACCTTGGTTGCGTGGGGCCGACCAACTTCGTAAAAATGTTCAAAACCGCCACCATGATCGGACTCAACCGCGCTTTCAAGCTGGCCAACAGCCACGATCTGATGCGCCTGATCATGCACTACAACCTGGATGCCTTCGTGACTCCGCTGCTGGAGGAAAAGCACCTTGGCGGCATTCATTTTTTTCCTTTTGGCAATTATTCGAGCTCGCTGAAACGCCTGGCCGACTTTGCCGAACTCGTCAGCACCCAGGAATCTGAGTGCGCACTCCCCCCATAACTTGGAGAAACAACACATGGACACTTCCCTGCTTAAAAAGCGCCGGGTTCCCATCCAGCTGGTCCAGAGCGGCGATAGCCGCAACAAACCCGGCGATGTCGGCATAGACGCCGAGGGCTCGCGCATCCTGATAGACACCAGGGTGCGCAAGGGCCCATATTGGCACCTCTCGCAACAGGCAGGTTGCTGGTGCCACTCGGTCTACAACCGCATCTATCACCCACGCGCCTATATCAAACCGGAAGACGGCGGACTGATGGAGGAATACAAGTACCTAACCGAACACGTCACCATGTGGAATGTGGCAGTGGAGCGTCAGATTCAGGTTAAAGGGCCGGACGCCGAGCGTTTTGTCGACCAGGTCATCACCCGGCGCGCCGCGTCGGTGGGAGTGATGAAAGCCAGGTATGTCATTCTCTGCAACCAGTATGGCGGCGTACTCAACGATCCGGTGCTGCTGCGCCCGGCCGAGGATGAATTCTGGTTTTCTCTCTCGGATTCGGACATAGGCATGTACATGCAAGGCGTAAACAGCTTTGCGAAGATGGATGTGGAAATACACGAAATCGATGTCGCCCCGGTGCAGATACAGGGGCCTAAGTCGCGCGACCTGATGGTCAGCATCTTCGGCGACGAAATCAACGACATCCCCTACTACGGCCTGTGGCGCGGCAAGATAGCCGGTTGCGAGGTCATCGTCTCGCGCACCGGTTTCTCCACCGAGTTGGGCTACGAGATCTATCTGTACGACGCCACGCTCAACGCCGACAGGATGTGGAACGCCGTGCTTGAAGCGGGCAAACCTTTCAACCTGCGTGTTATCGCACCGGGACACCATCGCCGCATCGAAGCCGGTATCCTCTCATGGGGTCAGGATATGGACCAGGAGGTCAATCCCTACGAAATCGGGCTGGGATGGCAAGTCGATCTGTCCAAGGACAGTTTTATCGGCAAGGAGGCCCTGGCGAAAGTCAAGGCGGAAGGAGTTACCCACAAGCTTGTGGGCGTACGCATGGGAGGCAAACAGATTACCTGGTATCCGTCCGACTTCTACCATGTCACCAGCGGCGACAAGTTGATCGGTTACGTCACCTCGGCCTGGTACTCGCCCTCGCAGGAGAGTAATATCGCTTTTGCCTTTGTCCCCACCGAGTTCGCAAGCATAGGAATATCGTTTGACATTCACCTTCCAAGTAAATATGGTGGTAAAGTGAGCGGAGAAGTTGTACCCACGCCGTTCAAAAAACCTGAAAGTGCGGGCACCGGGCTTTCATCCACCGGACGCAAGCTGGAAAGCTGATCCAAACACCCATCACCGGGCGGGTTCTCCCGCCCATCACAACCAGACAATGGAGGAAACCATGGGCAATCTTGAGATGAATCCCGATTACAAGATCGGTCAGGACAATATCCGGATTTTCGGGTTGGACATACACAACCCGGTCTTTTTTATCAGCGCGGCGCTCATTTTGCTGTTCGTCATACTCACGCTGATCAGCCCCGAGCAGGCCAACCAACAACTGGTTGGCGCACGCGGCTGGGCAATCGAAAACTTCGACTGGCTGTTCATCTGGGGCGGCAATCTGTTTGTGGTCTTCTGTCTTGTCATTATGCTCTCGCCGCTGGGCAAAATCCGCATTGGCGGCGCGGATTGCGCGCCCGAGTTCTCGCGAATGTCGTGGTTCGCCATGCTTTTCGCCGCCGGGATGGGCATCGGCCTGATGTTCTGGAGCGTCGCGGAGCCGGTGGCCTATTACACAGGCTGGTACGAAACACCGCTCAACACCCCGCCCAATACGCCGGACGGACACCGCGCGGCGATTGGCGCAACCATGTTTCACTGGGGATTGCACCCTTGGGCCATCTATGCCGTGGTGGCGGTGGCGTTGGCGTTTTTTGCCTACAACAAAGACTTTCCACTCACCATCCGCTCGGCCTTCTTCCCCATCCTGGGCAAGTGGACCTGGCGCTGGCCTGGTCACTTCATCGATCTGATCGCGGTAATCGCCACCATCTTCGGTCTGGCGACATCGCTTGGACTGGGTGCGCAGCAGGCCGCCAGCGGGCTTGAGTTTCTCTTTGGCGCCAACTCGGGACTCGCCACCCAGATCGCGATAATTATCGGTGTCACCGCGATTGCGGTGCTCTCGGTCATGCGCGGACTGGAAGGTGGCGTGAAGGTGCTGTCGAACATCAACATGGTCCTCGCCGGCGTGTTGCTGGTGTTCGTGGCCCTGGTCGGCCAAGGGCTGGGCTTTTTCGGCAGTTTCCTGGACACCACCACCAGTTATGTTGAGTACATCCTGCCGCTTTCCAATTCATTCGGCCGCGAAGACACGGCCTGGTTCCACGGCTGGACCGTTTTCTACTGGGCTTGGTGGATTTCCTGGTCGCCCTTTGTCGGCATGTTTATCGCGCGCGTCTCCAAGGGACGCACGGTGCGCGAATTCATCGCTGCGGTGTTGGTGGTTCCAACCCTGGTGACCATGGTGTGGATGACCGCCTTTGGCCAGAGCGGCGTCGACCAGGTAGTCAATCAGGTTGGCCAACTCGCCGGCGGCATCTCCGAAGTGTCCCTGGCCATGTTCCAGATGCTGGAAAATCTCCCCCTGACCAGCCTGACCTCCTTCCTCGGCATTATTTTAGTGTTGGTGTTCTTTATCACCTCTTCGGATTCCGGCTCGCTGGTGATCGACAGCATTACCGCCGGCGGCAAGGAAGACGCGCCCGTACCCCAGCGCGTTTTCTGGGCGGTGCTCGAAGGTGTGATTGCAGCCGTGCTGCTCTTTGGCGGCGGCGCCGAAGCGCTTACCGCTCTGCAAGCAGGCGCGGTGACCGCCGGTCTACCCTTTACCCTGGTGTTGCTCGCCATGTGCTACAGCCTGTTTATCGGCCTGCGCAACGAATACAGAGACAAGTATTAGGCTCTCCTCACCCCAAAAAAAAGGGCGTCGATGTGACGCCCTTTTTTTTGCAGCTATTCGGCGTGATTTTTCAACCAGGAAAAATATTCGCCCACTCCCGCCTCGACATCATACATGGTACGGGTGAAGCCGGATTTACGCAGCCTGTCCATGTCCGCCTGGGTAAAAGCCTGGTAACGCGCTTGCAGACCTTCGGGAAAATCCTTGTAGCGAATCAACCCATCCTCTACCGCTTCGTTCAGCTTCAGCCCGGCTTTACCCCCGTGTTCGCGCCAGGCGTTGACCCCGGCCAAGGCCAGTTGGTTGAAACTCTGCGCCCGGCCGGTTCCCAGATTGAAGATACCGCTGATATGCGGGTTGTCAAGAAAATGCAGCTTAGCCGCCACCGCATCGCCAACAAAAATGAAATCGCGTTGCTGCTCGCCATCGGCGTAACCGTGTGAACCCTTGAAAAGTTCGACATAACCGCGTTCCGAGAGCTGCTGATAATGATGCCAGGCGACTGAAGCCATACGTCCCTTGTGCCCTTCGCGCGGGCCATAGACATTGAAATAACGTAACCCTACTATCTGGCTGCGAGCCGGGTTGACGCGGCGCACATACTGATCGAAAAGAAACTTGGAATAACCGTAGATATTGAGTGGGTGTTCGTGTTCTCGCTGTTCGCGGAACACCTGTGACGCTCCGTATACCGCGGCGGAAGAAGCGTAGATGCATGGGATTTCGTGTTCAAGGCACCAATCCAGCAGGTCGCGCGAAAAGGCGTAGTTGTTTTCCATCATGTAATCGCCGTTCCGCTCCATGGTGTCGGAACAGGCGCCAAGGTGAAACACCGCGTTGACCTGCCTTGGATCAATCCAGTTGGAAAGCGCTTGCATGAAGTAATCCTTGTGTTGATAGTCGGAAATTTCCAGATCCACAAGGTTGGGCAGCTTGTCCGCATTTTTCAAATTATCGACCAACAATATGTCATCCATCCCGCGAGCGTTTAGTGCGGCAACGAGGTTGGAGCCGATAAAGCCTGCCCCCCCGGTAACAATCAACATGGACAAATCCCGTTAGACACAAAGGTCGTGATACTATCATTTCGACAGTAATCACCATGGCGGAAAACCCGAAACACAACGCAGAATGGAACTGGACATAGACCAAGGCAACACCCGCCTGAAGTGGCGCTTCTCGCGCCAGGGAATGCAGCATGGTTCCCTCGAAAGCCTGTTGCAGACGGTGCGTACATCCAGACTGAAGAGGGTGCGCATGGTGAGCGTATTGAGCAACAGTCGCCAGCAGCAATTGATCAGTCTGATAGTGGTGGCTTCACGGCTGCCGCTCACTTGGTCCATAGCCAAAAGCAGCGCCGAGTGCATGGGCGTGGTCAACGGCTATGTCAACCCGGGGCAACTGGGGCCGGATCGTTGGTGCGCCATGGTGGCCGCCGCGCTGGAGTTGCAACCGACCGACAAGGGATTGGTGGTGCTGGGGTGCGGCAGCGCCTGTACGGTTGATTTCATCGACGCCGAGAAACGCCACCTGGGCGGCTGGATTGCTCCCGGACTGCTCGCCCTGGGCCAAGGGCTGCGCCAATGCACCAGCCTTTCGTTCGACATGTCCGGGCTGGATGCGCAACAGAGCTTTGGCCGATCCACCAACGACTGCGTTGGCCTTGGGTGTAACGCCATGATCAAGGGGTTGCTTGAACACCTTGTGCAGCAAGCAAACCGCCTGTTCGCGCAAGGCTGGGTGTTGGTGATGCACGGCGGCGACGCCGAGCATGTCGCCAGACTGGCGCCGGATGATATAACCAGTTTCCTTGCTGCCGAACTGGTGTTCGACGGGCTTGCCTACGTGTGCGGCAAGCAACCACACAGTTCTCCACTGGCCTGAGAAAAAAACCCGTGTTTGTCCGTATCCTGCTGGTTCTGCTCGTTCTTGCACAAATTGCGCTGTTGATATTCTTCTATCCGCGCCTACGCGATTACTTGAGCGGCGACGCGGTTGAACCCCAAACCCAGGAGCAAGCGGTGGTCGAAGAAAGCGAGGGCATCCACCTGCGAGCAGCGGAAGGCTTTGAAGTGCCGCCAAGCGTAGAGGTGACCACCAACAGGGTAAGCGGGCAGGAGTGCCGCGAAATTGGTGATTTCGCCGAGGAAGAAAGCGCCAGGGCGGTTGCCGACTGGTTGAAGGGACGCGGGGCGGGCGGGCGCATGGATACCAGGGTGACTATCAGCGAACAGCGCTTTCGCGTCTATGTCGGCGAGTTCAACCAGGAGGAAGAAGCCGTCTTTGCCCAGCAGGTGGTGCAAAAGCGCAATTACGAGTTAAAAAACGCCCTCATTTATAAAAGCGGCGAACACTGGCGGGTGTCCTTTGGGCAGTTCGAACAAAAGCAGGAAGCAGAAGATTTCAAACGCCGGCTCGAAACCATGGTCAAAGGTCTGAGGGTATACATAGATACACGACAGCGCACAGACGCCAGCGTTTCCCTGCGTTATCTTGAGGAGGATGCCAGGCGCTTGGGTGAGCTGGCCGACGACGCTGATCTTTCTGAGCAACTGCAAGCCTACTCGGTCGATCTGCGAAACTGCAATTAGCTATCCACCGCATCCACTAGTCAACCTGCCCGGGTTGATCGCCGGGGTTGACGAAGCCGGGCGCGGCCCGCTTGCCGGGCCGGTATGCGCAGCGGCGGTGATTATCGGCGGCGCGCCAATCCACGGACTGGCGGATTCCAAGCAGTTGGGCCCTCGTGCGCGCGCTGTTGCGGCGCGGCATATTCGTCGTCAGGCGCTTTGCTGGCGCATCGGCTGGGCCGGCGTGCAGGAAATTGAAGAACACAACATTCTTGGCGCCAGCCTGCTCGCCATGCGTCGCGCCCTGAGCGGTTTGAGCATTCCCCCCGCCCTGGTACTGGTGGACGGCAACCGCGATCCGGGATGCGGTCTTCCCACCCGCTGCCTGATCAAGGGCGACAAACGCTATGCCGCCATTGCAGCCGCCTCGATTCTCGCCAAGGTGGCGCGCGATCGCTATATGCGATTCGCCGCGCTGGCCTACCCCGGTTATGACTTCGCACGCAACAAAGGCTATCCAGGCACTGCCCATCTCGAAAGTCTGAAACGCTCGGGCGCATGCCCGCTGCACAGGCGCGCCTTCGCTCCCGTGGCGAGGGTTATCGCAAACGCCAGCGACTGACGCAAGGGTTGGCGTACATAGCCAGCAACACCTGGCGCACCAGCGGGTCGGCCACCGCATTGGCGCGCTGAATAAATGCCTCGTCTTTCTCCTCATTAGCGAACCAATTGCGCGCAGCGGAAAAATCGGCAAACGGGGTTTTCGCTATCGCCTCTGCCTCACCGTTGTAGGCGCCTTCCACCACCAACATGCCAAGGGCAGTGTGATTGCTGGGAAAAAGGCGATAGCTGCCCATGATGGCGCTATCGCAAGCGCGCGCCAACTCATCGGCGGTGGTTTCTTCCGAAGCGCTGAGCATGGCGCCGAAGCGGATTGACACCCGCCCTTTGGGTACGGTAATGCTGGCGGCGACACTGGCGGTATCATCCTTTTGCTGTACGCCTGTGCGCGCAAGGTTAACCAGCTCGGCGGCCTTGGCCAGATCGCAGGGATCGTATTCATAGGCTATGCTCACGGGGATGGGCCGCAGTTGCGTGCAGGTCTCCTGCCAGTTCAGCCTGTTTTCCGCGAGCTTGAGCATTTTCAATACCGCTGTTTCGGTGGTATCCAGGCCGTGCTTGGCGCGGCCTTCGCGTTGCGCCAGCCAAACCAGCTCGCCGTCCTTGACTATCGACAGGCGAATATAGCGCGACAGGGTTTTAAGGTTGGCCAGCAGCTTGCGCGGCGAGCTTTCCCCCCGTTTGACCCAGAAACTTTTGTTCAGCCGCATCAATTCGGCGGCGAATGGGATGGAAGTCAGGTTGTCGCCAGTAGCGAGACGCGCGGTGGCGTGCCGCCTAGTATAGAGAGCGTAGTCGACAAAGGTCGGGTCAAGAATGATGTCACGATGGTTGGACAGGAGCAGCGCCCCTCCGGTTTGCGGCAAATTCTCCAACCCATCTATCTCGAAGTCGCTGACCGAGGATTCGAGCATTTGGAAAAAATACTCACTGGTGATGCGTTCCTGAAAATCGAAAATGCTTTTCACCCTGACGAGTTTGCACCCGAGCGCAAGGCGCAACGCCAGCCGCGCCGCGCCGGGCGCGAATCTCGAAAAACGAGGCAGGCGATAGCGCGCCAACATCCCGAGCAGTTCCCGGTCGCGCTTGAGCCTGCGCAATACATCTGGCAGGTCCGCATCCGTGTAGGCGCGGATGGATTCAAACTCAGCGTCTCTGGTCGACATGCCTGCTTGTCTATTCATCCATTCAACTATTCATCAGCGGCGGTTCGTCGTCCACGGAGAAAACCGAGCCTGCGTTTTACCCAGACGGGCAGACCCTTGCTGATGGCCAACATGGCGACAAGCCCCAGCCGACTTGTGCGCGAGGCCCGCCATTCTCTGTCCCGGATGAGTTCGCGGCTGCTCAGTGGCGGCAGCGGATTAAGCCGCTCGCCGCAATCCCTTCCCTCGGCAAAGTCCGATATCCAGCTCGGCAATTGCGGGGATTCGTAGGGCGTGATATGCCCGGCATCGCACGCGAGAAACCTCGCCTCCGGAATGCGACTGGCGAGTTCACGCCCACCGGCTATGCCCACCAGTTGGTCGTCCCTGCCGTGCACCACCAGGGTGGGGCAACGGATGTTGCCGAGCAATGCCCGATTGGTGAAACGAAAAGCGCAATAAAGGTGCGCTGCATAGGTTTCCAACCTCACAACCGGCTTGTTGCGACTGGCGTAGAAGGCGGCTACGCCTTGTGGGTTTTTTTCGTTGGAGTTCTTTCCCACCACCCAGGCATAGGCCTCGTGCTGCCTGGAGCGGATTTTGCCGACCCAATCCGGCCAGGTGGGCAGCAGCAGTTGCAATACCCTGCCTGTATCCGCATCCGTGCTCACTCCGCCGGGCGAAGTGGAGAGCAACAACAACCGCTGCACCATCGAAGGACGCAGCAGGGCAAGACGCTGGGCGATAAAACCGCCCATTGAATAGCCAAGCAGCAGACATTGATCAATGCCGAATTTTTCCAGCAATCCAAGCAGATCCAGCGCCAGTTCGTCCGTGCTGAAACGCCTGCCCGGCAGTTTGGCGTCCACACCCGGCAGGCCGACCTGGATGATTCTGAAATCCGGCAACAGGTTTGTCAGCGGATTGAGAAAATCCACCCCGCAACCCAAGCCGGGCACAAGCACCAGCGGCAATCTCCCACTTTCCTTCAGGGGCAACTCAAGGGCGGGAAAATCGCGCGCAGGCAGCAGCCTGCCGCGTTTCAGCTTTCCGCCCTTGCGCCTGGCAAGCCGATAGTCCGGCATGGGCAAACAACCCGTTCAGGGATAGGAGCAGATGGCGACTGCGTTGTGAGCGTGCAGACTTTCGAAATGATCCACCCTGAGTCGAAAGCTTGCATACCTGCCTATCAGGGCGTTTTTAATGGTGCGCGCCGCGTCTTCGCAAAACATGGGATTCTGACCGTTCAACAGGGCAAAGCGTTGCTCGTCTTCGCGTTTCACTGCGCTCTGCACGGCTGTTTGCAGCCGCCCTTCTATCAGGTCAATCAACGCCCGTACTCCCCACTCACCATCCCCGGGAACACGCACTTGTACATAGCCACGACTGCGCTGGCTATGGGGCGAGGCATAGATAGCGTTCTGCTCCAGCCATGCCTGCATCTGTCGACGCGAAATTTGTTCAGCATCGCCCATGTCCTGATTGAACCTGGTTAACACCATCTGCTCGGCCAACGCCTTGGAACAGGGACAAGTAGATGAGTAGTCGATTTCCACGCCAAGCTCCAGTTTCAGCCCCCCGGCATCGAGAATGGCTTCCAGCGTAACCGGGTAGGCGCGCCAGCCATAGTTTTCACTCACCAACGCGCGACGCTTGAGCACCAGATCGAAATTCAATTGCAGACGCGCAGCGTTGCTCATATCGCTATGGGTTTGGATGAAACTTTCGAGCAGTTGGCTCAGTTCGGCTTTGGAACAACCCTTCATGGCGTCGGTGAGCAGATACAGGCGCGACATGTGAATGCCGCGGACGCCGCCTTCGACCAGGTTGACAAAGGCCTCGCATTTGGCAAGTACCTGTTTGGTGATGTCGCCGTCGACAAACAACAGCGGCTGACGCAACTCGCCCATGCCCACCCAGTTTATGGCCTGATCCTGGTGGTCGACTTTTTGCGCCGCAACATCGGGCAATGGATTCATGGTCGGCTGGTACATTGATTGATTGATTATTGCAGTCGATAATAATGCCATAGCCTTTTCGGCTTACCTGGGACTTTGCGAACAGGACATTGCAAAAGGCAGACCAACACCGACCCGCCAACGCGGTGAAAGCAACGCGCTATGCATGGGCCGGGATCGGTTCCCCCAGGGAAGGAAAACAAACGGCAAACACACCCAAACAGCGTTGTTTCAGGCGTAGCTCCGAGGTGTGTGGAATCGCCCTATGACGCTTCGGCTTGGTTATACAATCCCGCCCTTTTCCGAAAACTGCCCAAGCAACATGTTGACCGAAGCCAAATTGCGCAAGGCGCCGAAAAGAGATTATATGAACGACGAACAGCTGGAGTTCTTCCGCAATCTCCTGCTCAAACAGCGTGAAGAAGCCGAAAACCACCTGGCCGAAGCCAGAGAAAACCTGTCCAATCTGGTGCGCGAAAACGACGACCTGGATCGCGCCCAGATAGAGGAAGACAACAACCTGCTGCTGCGCATAGTCGAACGTGAATCCATCCTGTTGCGCAAGATCGACCAGGCGCTCGACCGTATCAAGCTCAAGGATTACGGCTACTGCGAAATCTCCGGCGAGCCGATCGGCATCAATCGCCTGTTGGTGCGCCCCACCGCCAATGTCTCGGCGGATGTGAAGGAGCTACAAGAGCACGAAGAGAAGAAATACGGGGATTGATTCCAGCCAGCCGCGAGACAAGGAGCGGGAAGCTCTATCGCGCCTCGATCCGCTTCAATTTGGCGAGCAACACTTCACGGTTTTCCACCCGCTGTGGATCCTGTGGTATGCAGTCCACCGGGCAGAGTTCGCGGCATTGAGGGGTATCGAAATGCCCCACGCACTCGGTGCATAAATCCGGGTCTATCTCGTAAAACAACTCGCCGGGATAGATGGCCTGGTTGGGACAGGCCGGCTCGCACACATCGCAGTTGATGCAATCGCTGGTGATCTTCAACGCCATGATTAGTGCTTGATTGCTCTTTGATAGCCCTTTAGCGGATTCTTCAATGAAACCTCTTAATCGCCAGCCTGGCCGGTATGTGTTTTATCCGCCCTGGGCAGACTCGCAGCAAGCACGGCATAGCCCAACAGGCCGGAGAGGAGCGAACCCACGATTATCCCCAAGCGTTCGTCAAAAACCTTGCCCGCAACGCCGGCAAACGCCAACGAGCCGATAAAAAGGCTCATGGTGAAGCCAATGCCGGAAAGCAGCGCCACCCCATAGAGGCTGCGCCAGTTCATCCCTTCGGGAATGGGTGCAAGCCCTGTTTTAATGCACAACCAGCACAGCGAAAACACTCCCAGTTGCTTTCCGAGAAACAACCCCAGGGCTATGCCCACCGGCACCGGATGGAGCAGTTGTTCCACCCCTATTCCGGCAAGGTTGATGCCCGAGTTGGCGAAAGCAAAGACGGGGAGGATCACAAAGGCGACGGTCGAGTGCAGATCGTGCTCAAGGCTTTTTAGCGGCGAGCCGTTTTCGTCTTCATCCGAGTGCATGGGGACAAACATCGCCAGCATCACACCGGCCAGGGTGGCGTGCACGCCCGACTTGAGCGTCGCCACCCACATCACCACCCCGATGAATATGTACAGGCTTTTAGACGACGCGCCGTTGCGGTTGAGCACAAAGAGTGTCGCCAGGCAGGCAAGCACCACCGCCAGCGCTTCAATGGATATTTTCTCTGTATAAAAAAAAGCGATGATGAGGATGGCGCCTATGTCATCAAAAATCGCCAGTGAGGTCAGGAACACCTTCAACGCCACCGGTACGCGCGAACCCAGCAACGCCAGTACCCCGAGCGCAAAGGCTATATCGGTGGCAGCGGGAATGGCCCAGCCGCGCGCGGCCACAGTGTCGCCGCCGCTGATCAGCAGGTAGACAATCGCCGGGACCGCCATACCGCCCAACGCGCCCATTCCGGGAAGAATGATGTTGCGCTTGTCCGCCAGCTCGCCTTCAACCCACTCGCGCTTGAGTTCCAACCCCACCAGGAAAAAGAATACCGCCATCAGCCCATCGTTGATCCAGAGCAACAGCGGCTTGGCCACCTCGAGGGGGCCGACAACAACTGCAACCGGAGCAGCCAGCAGCGACTGATATAGATCGTTAAGCGGCGTGTTAGCGACCAGGATGGCCAGCCCCGCCGCGATGCACAGCAAAATGCCGCCAGCCGATTCAAGCCGTAAAAAGTTCTGCAGGGACGATTCCAGATGAGCGCGCATGAGACTTGTATGATTTAGTGAGAATGGGTAGCTAATTCGCCAGGCGACTAAGGGAGATCACTGGCGCAGCGGGCAAGTATATCCAGCGCCTGTTGCAACCTGTCGCGACTGGTGGCGTAATTCAGGCGCAGAAAATTCGCATCACCAAAGTCACTGCCGGGAGACAGGGCCAGCCCGGCCGTGAGCAGCTGCTGATGCAGGCGCTCGCCACCATCCGTCTTGCCGGGCGCCGAGGCAAAGGCCGAGCAATCCAGCCAGGCCAGGTAGGTTGCCTGATTGGGCAACCAATCCAAACCGGGAATTTTCTCCAGTGTATTGCGGATCAACTCGCGGTTGCCGCGCAGGTAGCCCAGCAATTCACGACGCCAGCTTTCACCCTCCGCCAACGCGGTAAGGGTAGCGAGCAGGCCAATACCGCTTACCTCTCCACAAAGGCGCAGGCGCGCTCTCAGCTGGTCACGCAAACCGACGTTGGGAATGATGGCGAAAGCGGTATTCAGCCCGGCAATGTTGTAGGTCTTGCTCGCGGCCATGAAGGTCAGAGTGGATTGCGCGAGTTGCGGGCAGGCGACTGCAAAAGGCATATGATTGCCGTCGAGGGTCAAATCGGCGTGAATCTCGTCGCTGATTATCAGCAGTTGGTGGCGAGCGGCATAGTCGCCCAATTGGCGCAATTCATCGCCGCCCATTGCTTTGCCGGTTGGGTTATGCGGATGGCACAACAGTAGCGAGTCGGCCACGCCCGGCTTGAGCTGCGGCCAGTCGCAGCGCCAGACCACACCCTGTCTGCGTACCGGCGCGGCTATGGCGCGGCGCAGACTGGCGGCTCGGGTCAACGGGCCATAGACGGGCGTCTGGCAGACAACGCCTGCGCCCTGCGGATTCATGAGCACCGTCTGGTAGACGCCGACCATCAGGCCGGGAAGCCACAGCACCCAGTCAGGTTCCGCTATCCAGCCATAGCATCGCTCCAGGTATTCCACCACCCGTTGGTTGTGTTCACTGGTGATGTCCGCATACCAGAAGGGCGCTCCGGCGACTCGCCTGGCAAGGGCGGCGCGAATCGGCTCGGCCAGTGCAAAATCCATGTCCGCCACCCACAGGGGCAACACTCCCTGCGGATACTTGCGCCAGCGTTTGCTGTCGCTTCCCCAACCGATCGGGTTATGATCAAAGTCAGCCATTAGCTCTACAACAACCCGGCTATCTCCTCCTCAAGCTCCCCGGACCTGTTTTCTTCAAAGCCCTGGTGAACCCGTACCAATGCCGGCTTGCCTCCGCCAAGGTCAAAGATAATCGCGCTCGGCAGCCCCACCAACTGGTGGCGGCGAAAAAGACTGAAGGACGGATTGAGCACTATGGGAAAGTTTGCGCCGTATTCGTCGACAAACGCCTGCATCCTGTCGCGTTCCTGATCCAGGTTGACGGCGACAACCCGCAGCCCCCTGGAGTGATAGCGTTCCACCATCTCCTGCATCCAGGGAAAGGACTTGCGGCAGGGAACGCACCAGGATGCCCAAAAATCGAGATAGAGCACCCTGCCGTCGATATCCCCAGGATCAAAATTTTCAGCCTGGATTATGCGAAAGCCGGGGTGGCTGTAGTCCACCCGATCGCCATGCAAAAACAGCAGCGCCCCAGCGCCGAGCGCGCCAAGCATCAGCAGAAGGATGAGCAGTTTTACCCGCATGAAAGAAAAAGCCTAGTCGGTCTTTTTCAGCAAGGAGAAATAAAAGCCGTCGTTGGCCGACATGCTGGGCAGGAGCTGCACGCCGTTGGCTGTTTTGTGCTGCGGTATACCTTCCGGCAAGGAAATTGGTTCAACCTCTGCGTTGCCGCAGGTGGTGGTGAACTCTTCAATTATCTCCTCATTCTCCTCGGGGAAGATGGAACAGGTGCAATAGAGCATTTTTCCTTCCGCGCGTAGGGTTTGCCAGAGCTGCTGCAGCATCTGGCGTTGAATGGCGCGGTTTTCGTCCACCTGCTGTTGCTCAAGAAGAATCTTGATATCCGGGTGACGTCGCACCACGCCGGAGCCTGAACAGGGAGCGTCGATAAGAATGGCGTCGTACTGCCTGCCATCCCACCAATCAAGGTTGGTGGCGTCGCCCTGTTGCAGGTGGGCGTAGACCTTAAGGCGCGCCATGTTGGAGGCAATGGCGCCTAGCTTGCGTTCCTTCCACTCCAGCGCCACCAGATGAATGCTTGGCTCCATCTCCAGCAGGTGGCCCGCCTTGCCGCCGGGAGCGGAGCAGGCGTCCAGGCAGCGGTCGTTCTTTTCCAGGTTCAACAGATAACCGGCAAGCTGCGCGCCCTCGTCCTGCACCGAGACCAACCCGTCGCGAAAACCCGGGATGGAGTTGACCGGCATGGGCGTGGTCAGATACACCGCGCTGGGCAGGAAGGGGGAGGCGTGCGCGCTGACATTCTGATCGCCCAACATAGCCAGATAGTTCTCGCGCTTGATGCGGCGCAGGTTGACGCGCAGGCACAAGGGCGGGCGATGGTTGTTCGCCTTGATTATCTGCGCCCAGTTGTCCGGATAGAGGGTCTGGATTTTTTCCAGAAACCAGGGGTTGTGCGCATGGCGATACTGGCCGTCCTCCTTGCTCAGCGAGCGCCGCGAGCGGATGCATTCGCGCAGCAGGGCGTTGATCAGGCCCTTGGCCCAGGGCTTGTTGAGCTTACGGGCTATATCCACCGCCTCGTTGACCACGGCGTGATCGGGCGTGTTGGTTTCCAGAAGCTGATAGATGGCGACCGTAAGAATGGCGCGCACACGGATTTCGTTGTCTTTGAGCGGACGCTCGACAAGTTGGTTGATGATGCTCTGAATACGATAAAACCAGCGGCAGGATCCAAAACACAGTTCCTTGTATTTTGGCACCCGTTGCGCCGGCAGGCGCCCCTCGTACTCAGGCATTATGGTAGAGAGCGAACCACGCCGGGCAATCACCCGCTCCAGCGTCAGGCTCGCTGCCTGCATTTGGTGCATAACTTCGTTGTGGTTATCCAAAGCACCCATCGCGTTGAAACAACGCCGAGCGCGCCCGGAGTATAGCGGCAACCCGCATGCTTTGTGCGCCGGGTAACTGGATTTGTTGCATAGCCAGCGCGCCCCTGCCGGCGGCAACGGTAATCCGCTCATCCTCCACCTCCAGAATTCTCCCCGGAGTCGTCCCGTGCACGAAATCTTCCCTCGCCTCGGCTTGCCAGATGCGCACACGCAGCGGCTCCTGAACCCCGCGCCCAAGCAGGCACCAGCTTACCGGAGCGGGGTTGAAGGCGCGCACCTCGCGGGCCAGCTGAAGGGCGCTTTTGCTCCAGTCGACGCGCGCCTCCTGCTTGGTCAGCTTGGCTGCATAGGTGGCGCCGGATTCGCCCTGCGGCGCAGGCGTCAGCGAGTGATAATTCGCCAGAGCTTCGAGCAGAAGTTCCGCGCCCATGCCCGCCAGCATTTGGGTCAGGCTGCCGCCCGTATGCCCCTCAACCGGGCAGACCCGGCTCGCCAGCACCGCGCCTGTATCCAGCCCCTCGTCCATTTGCATGATGCACACGCCCGTCTCCGCGTCCCCGGCAAGTATGGCGCGTTGAACCGGCGCCGCGCCGCGCCAGCGCGGCAGCAGCGACGCGTGCAGGTTCAGGCAACCAAAGCGTGGCGCGCACAACACCCAGGCGGGCAGCATCCCTCCATAGGCAACCACCAGGGCGCAGTCGCTCGCTTGCAGGGTCTCACGCGCACGCGGTGAAAGGTCGCCCAGGCTGGGCGGTTGCTCCAACGCCAGCCCGTGCGCATGGGCGAGTTGCTTGACCGCGCTCGGGGTAGGCGCGCGCCTGCGCCCAGCCGGTCTGTCCGGCTGGGTGATAACCAGATCAGGCTTCAGACCAGCGTCCAGCAGCGCGCGCAAGGACATAGCGGCAAACTCCGGGGTGCCGAAAAACACGCCGGGGCGAATGGCCTTGTCCACTTCGATTTTGTTAAATGATGGTTTTTTCGATCGGCTCAGGCACGCGCCTTGCGGCGCGATGAGGCCTTGCCCAGCCGTGAGGTGATACGCTCGCGCTTGAGCTGCGACAAGCGATCGATAAACAGCCTGCCGCGCAGGTGGTCGCATTCATGTTGAATGCAGACCGCCAGCAAACCATCGGGCGTCAGGCTGTGCGTCTCGCCCTTGACGTCCTGATAGCGCACCAGAATATCGGTCGGGCGCTCAACATAGTCGTACACCTCGGGTACGGACAGACATCCCTCCTGGCGCCTCTCGGTAAGGGAGGAGTCGCGCACCTCGATTTGCGGGTTGATAAACACCAGCGGTTGGTCACGGTTGTCGGTGACGTCAATCACCACCACCTGGCGGTGCACATCCACCTGAGTGGCCGCCAAACCAACGCCATCGTAGTGGTACATGGTTTCCAGCATGTCGCTCACAAGTTGCTCGAGTTCGGCGTCAAAGCTGGCGACCGGCCGGGCGATGGTGCGCAGGCGCGCATCCGGATACTGCAAAATGTTACGTAACATGCTGGCATTTTACCGCAGATGACTCATCCCCACTGGTGGCGCGAGGCTTGCGCGCACCTCTCCAAAGACCCGGACCTGGCGCGCCTGATCGAGGGATGCAAGGGCGAACGGCTCGCCTCGCGCGGCGACGCCTTCGCCACCCTGTTGCGTTCGATCATAGGGCAGCAGATTTCGGTGCGCGCCGCCGCCAGCGTGATGCAGAGGCTCGAAACCCGACTGGGCGAAACAAACCCGCAACAACTGCTGGCGCAAAACGAGGAACAACTGCGCGGTTGCGGCCTGTCGCGCTCAAAAGTCCGCTATTGCCGCGCCGTGGCCGAATTCTGTCTGGACCCGCCCGACTGGCATGCGACTGATCCCGGCGAGTTGAAAAAGCAGCTCATCGCCGTGCCCGGAATCGGTGAATGGACCTGGGAGATGTTCGCCATCTTCTACCTGCAACTGCCGGATGAATTCCCCCTGCGCGACCTGGGGCTGTGCAAGGCGCTGACGCTTGCCTGCGGTCTGGCGCACCCGGATGAAATTCACACCCCAACCATGCAGGCGCGCATCCAGAGCTGGCGCCCCTGGCGTACTGCCGCCACCTGGCACCTGTGGCGCAGTCTTGATCCGCTGCCGGTCGCCTACTGAGCCAAAAGGTTTACTCCCCTGCTGGAGCCGCATGCTCCAATTGCTCAAGCCCGTCCAACAGCCTGCGCTGCCTTGTCCGACCAGCAGGCCATTGGCAGGTAACGCAATGCAACCCGCCGCTTGCAGCGAGCAACGGCAAGGTTTGAAACTGGCGGATCTCGTAGTCCGGGAAAAGGTTTTTGAACAACTCAAGGGCGCGTTGGTCGTATCTGGGTTTGTAAAACGCCGGTATGCACACCACCCCATTGGCGATGTAATAGTTGAGATAGGAACAGCACAACAGGCGACCGGAAAGGCGCAAGGGCGGTGGGTTGTGCACCTGGTAGACGCTGTAGGGTTTGCCCAGTCCATCGGTCAGCATGCCATTGGTAAGCTGGTCGTAGGCATCAAGCGTGATTGACATGCTCTCATCGCTGCGATTGGCGTGGCTCGCCAGCAGGATGCCAGATGGTTCGATAAAGCGCACCAGGTTGGTGAGTTTTTGCCGCCTGTCCTGGGCCAGGGTTTGCGGCAGCCAGATGGGGCGGGTGATGCCGAAACGCGTTTCCAGTAGTTTTTCCATTCGCTCACGTTGCGGTTGAATGCGCGAGGAGGCGAACAATCCGCCCCCACTGAGCAACATTGCTCCGGCGTCGTCGACGCTGAAATCGTCATCAAGTATGGAAAGCGGGAAACGCCGCAGCGGCAGATCCATGTAGCCGGCCAGGCGCGCGACTTGGGGCGAACGACTCGCGCGCCTCAGCGCAAACTCCACCGCCACCAGCCGCCCCTGCCTGGCGCCGCCGATGCGTTCGGCGAACAGCGGCGATGAGTCGCGCAACCATGGCTCATCGACGGCAAGCTCCACCAGGGTGATACGGTGATCGAAATGGCGCTTGAGCACGGCCGGCTGGCCCGGATTGCACAGCACCAGCACCGGCTCGAAATCCACCAGCGTATTCGCCAGTTGAATCACCAGATCGCGTGCGGGGTTGAACCCGCCGCCCCAGATTTCCGGATGACGCGGCAGGCTCAACCAGCTTGCCTGGTGTACGGCCCAATCGGGCAATAGTTGCAATCGACCCAAGGCGGGAAAGCTGAAAAAACAAGCGGGTAAGGCTACAATGCCGGGCGAGCGCAAAGATAACAATCCACCGCGTAGCCGTGTTTTTTTCGTGTTATGCGTTTTTTCTTTTTTTCTTCCGGCCAGTGGATTGTTGTTTCCTCTTTTTCGATCTTTCGCCCTGCGATGGCTTCCGTCCACGCGGAGGATTGCGCAGGCGCTTGTCCTGCTACTCCTGCTCGCGACTGACCTGTTTGCGGCGGTAAAGGTAAAGGACATCCGCCTGTGGCAGGGGCCCGAATCCTCGCGCCTGGTGTTCGATCTCAGCAACGGGGTGGATTATCGCCTGTTCTTTTTATCCAACCCGGAACGCATCCTCATCGACCTGCCGGGTGTCGAAATCGCGGCCACGGCGCCTACCTCCTTCAAGCCCCCATTGGCGGGCATTCGTCGGGGCACTCCCAACGCGCGCACCACCCGCATGGTGGTGGAGCTGACAACGCCAAGCAAGGTTTCGAGCTTTCTGCTCAAACCCCAGCAACAATACGGCCACCGACTGGTGGTAGATATTGCGCCCGAGGCGGGGGTGGTTACCCCCGTCGCGCCCATAGTCGAAGAAAACCGCGATGTATTGATCGCCATTGACGCCGGGCATGGCGGCGATGACTATGGCACGGTCGCCTCCGGTGTTCACGAAAAAACCCTGGTGCTCGACTACGCCAAGGCTCTGGCCAGGGAAATAAATGCGCGCACCGGCATGCGAGCGCTGTTGATTCGCGAGGGTGATTACTTCATTTCGCTGCATAAGCGCATGCTCAAGGCGCGCCGGCATCGCGCCGATTTTTTCCTCTCGCTGCACGCCAACAGCTTTCCGCAAGACAAGCGGGTGAACGGCTTTATGCTCTTTGCGCTCTCCGACAAGGGCGCTTCAAGCGAGGTCGCGCGTTGGCTGGCCAGTTCGGAAAACAGCTCCAACCAGAGGGGCGGCGTCGATTCGGTACTGGAAAGCGAGCCGGGCGACAGCGACCTGCGCAAGGTGATTCTCGATCTGTCCATGACTTCGGTGCAGAACCTGAGCATTCTCTCCGGGCGCAAACTGCTCAAGAGCGTGGGCGAAGTCACCCACCTTCACAAACAGGAAGTGGAGTCAGCCAACTTCGCCGTGTTGCGCGCCCCGGATGTGCCAGCCCTGCTGCTGGAGCTGGGATTTCTCTCCAGCCCCAAGGAAGCCGAAAAACTCAACGATAACACCTTTCGCCAGCGGATGATCACCGCGCTGGCGAACGGCATAGAAAGCTTTTTCTACGACTATCCACCCTACGGCACCCGTCTGGCGAAGATCCGCGCCAACCACCTGGACAACCCGGATGTGTTCTATCTGGTGAAAAAGGGCGAAACCCTTTCCGAGATAGCGCTGACGCAAAAAATACCAGAAGCCCGCCTACGCCTGATCAACGGCCTGAAATCGGACAAAATTCTCGCGGGACAAAGGCTCAGGCTGCGCGAAGACCCGCAACCCAGCCTCGACAAGCTGGCCGGGCTGCCGCACGAATACAGGGTGAAACCCGGGGACTCGCTCTGGACCATAGCCTCGCGCTTCGGCCTGAGCGTGGCGCAATTGAGAAGTCTCAACAAGCTCGAGAAGCAATTCATCCAGCCGGGGCAGAAGCTGTTGCTCTACAAGTAAGGCTGTTGCGTATCGAGTCCTCCTAACGCATCATTTTCTTTCAGAGCTTCTCCCCGCTTCAAATGTAGCATCCATACCGGCAAGTGGTAAGATGGCGGCACAATCACCAACACTGAGAGGAGCCGCTGTGCTCAAAGCCAGAGAAAACACCATGTCTTCACTCTGCGATTATGTCTTCCTGCTCGGCAGACGCGCCAAGGCCGCTTTTCGCGATATGGGCAAGGCTTCGCCAAACCAGCGCACCAGCGTACTGCACAGCCTGTTTGCGCAATTGCAGCTAGACAGGGAAAAGATACTTGAAGAAAACCGCAAGGACTTGCGCCTGGCAAAAGGCAAGCGTCTGCTGCCGCAGCTGGTCGACCGGCTCGAACTCAATCAGGATCGTTTTGACGCCATGCTCGAAAGCGTCCGTCAGGTTGCCGCCCTGCCGGATCCGATTGGCGGTATCAGTTCGCTCTCCCCTCGCCCCTCGGGTATTCGCATCGGCAAAATGCGCGTCCCGCTGGGGGTGATAGCAATGATCTACGAATCCCGCCCCAATGTCACCATAGACGCGGCAGTACTCAATATGCGGGTGGGCAATGCGGTCATTTTGCGCGGCGGGAGCGAATCCTTTAACACCAACATGGCGCTCTATGCATCAATCAAATCAACCCTGCAAAAAGCCGGGTTACCCGAAGCATTAGTGCAACTGGTTGAACACCCCAGCCGAGAAGCGGTCTCCACGCTGGTGCAGATGAACGATTGCGTTGACCTGGTGATCCCCCGCGGCGGTCGCGAACTGATTGAGCGGGTGACGCAGGTCAGCCGCGTGAATGTACTCAAGCACCTTGAAGGGAATTGCCATATCTTCGTCGACAACAAGGCCGATCTGCAAATGGCGAAGAAGCTGGTGCTCAACGCCAAAACGCGCAGATATGGCGTGTGCAACGCGCTCGAATCGCTGCTGGTCGCCACGCCCATAGCCGAGAGGTTTTTCGCCACCGGAGTGATGGACGAACTCATGCACAATGGCGTCACCATCCACGCCTGCTCCAGGTCGCTGCCCATGCTCAAGGGCAAGCAGCTGAAAGCCGCCACCGAGCAGGACTGGTCTACTGAATATCTGGGGCCGAATCTGTCGCTGAAGCTGGTTGATGATCTCGACGCCGCGATTGAACACATCAACCACTATGGCTCTGGACATACCGACGCCATAGTAACCGACAGCCTGAATCACGCTGAGTCCTTTCTGCGCCGGGTGGATTCCAGTTCGGTGTTGGTGAACGCCTCCACCGCCTTTGCCGATGGTTTCGAATACGGGCTGGGGGCGGAAATCGGCATTTCCACCGACAAGTTCCACGCTCGCGGCCCGGTGGGGCTGGAAGGACTCACCAGTGAAAAATATGTTGTGCTGGGGCAGGGAGAAATTCGCCCCTGATGCGACGTCTGTGGCTGGGCGGGAGTTTTAACCCGGTTCACCTCGGTCATCTCACCCTCGCGGACAGTTTGACGCAAGCGCTCAAGACCAGAGTTTTTCTGCTGCCCTGCGGCGCTTCCGCATTCGGCAAGGAGCTGGCGAGTTCCACCGTGCGCCTGCAAATGCTCAAGCTCGCGCTCGCTGACTTTCCGCGTCTTGCACTGGATGAAAGAGAAATCAATCGCGGCGGCGCAAGTTATACCTGCGACACTCTGACCGAACTGCGACAAACCTGGGGACCGGACGCGCGCCTCGGTTTTGTACTTGGCGAGGACGCGCTGGCCCAACTGCATAAATGGAAAAACTACCGGCAACTGTTAACCCAAGCGAATCTACTGGTGCTGCGACGCGGTGAAGGAGTAGACAAGGGCAGCGGCGGCGCGCTGCCGCCCGCCCTGGCCAAAGAACGGCTTGCCGCCTGCCCCAGGCAGGTGAGTGAGCTTATCGCCCCCGCCCTGGTCGGTCTGGATGAGTGGCAAAAGAGCAGCCACGGCTCAGTGTTGTTTTGGCACAATGAGGGGATGTCGGTCAGCGCAACCAGAATCCGTGAACTTGCCAGGCAAGAGGCTTGGGAAGCCCTCAAATCCCTTGTGCCGGCATCCGTTCTGACCTGCCTTCGAGAGATAAAACCATATACACGGGCGACAGCACCAGGTTGGTGATAGAGGCGCTTGAGTCACTCAAGGCGCAGGATCTGGTCAGCATGGATATCCGCAGCCAGAGCGAAATGTTTGACTGCATGGTGGTATGTACCGGCTCCAGCTCCCGTCATGTCAAGTCTCTGGCGGATAACCTCATTCGCCAGGCCAAGATCGCAAAACATGCCTACATCCACGCCGAAGGCATGGAAGAAGCCGAGTGGGTGCTGGTCGACCTGGGTGATACAGTGGTTCACATTATGCAACGCGAAGCTCGCGACTACTACCAGATAGAACGCCTGTGGCAACCCTTTGCCGAGCAGGCGTTCAATCCGGCTGCATCCTCGTAAGGTTTCTGCGTAATACCAGGGCCTGGGATACACGACACTTGTCGAGTCACAACGCCATTCGTCTCCGCCGGGCCACCACCGCTAGCTTAACGGCATGGGCGTAACTCAGCTCTCACCCTGGCTGGTGCTGATGCGCCTGCACCAACCGGTGGGTATCTACCTGGTGATGTGGCCGGCGCTGATTGGCCTGTTCGACGCCGCCCTGCTTACCACGGGGGGAATGCCTACCCCCTGGCTGGTAGCCGCATTTGTGCTGGGGGCAATCCTCAGCAGATCGGCCGGGTGCATAGCCAACGACCTCTGGGACAGGGATCTGGATCCGGGGGTGGAGCGCACCAGAAACCGTCCCCTGGCTTCCGGACAAATTCGCCCGCGCGCAGCCCTGCTGTTAATGCTGGCGCTGTTTGCCGGCTGTGCGCTTATCGCCTGGATGGTCGATCCATTGGTGTTTCTGGTCGCCCTCATCGCCCTGCCTTTTATCATCCTCTATCCGCTCGCCAAGCGCTTTACCGGTCATCCTCAGGCCATCCTCTCACTCAGCTTCAACCTGGGCATCCCTATGGCCTACGCCGCGCAGGGGCTGCTTTTCACCACCTCCTGGTTACCGCTCTTTCTCGCCAACATGGCGTGGATCTACGCCTACGACACCATCTACGCCATGGCGGACAAGCCGGACGATGCCAGGCTGGGGATAGGCTCAAGCGCGCTTAGTTGGGGCAGGATCGACTGGCTGGCGGTGGCCCTGTTTCAGGCTCTGACCCTTGCCCTGCTCATCTGGTGGTGGCGAGCTTCCGCCCACGGCCTGCTGATGGCGGTGGCGTTGGGTGTAACCGCGCTGGGTTTCATCGCCCAACAATGGCGCATCCGCAGGCGGTCAATTTCGCACTGCGTTCTGGCCTTCAGGAGCAACCACTGGTTGCAGGCGTGTATTCTGCTGGCGCTGCTGGCTGAGCAGTCCTGGCCATAACGGCCATATAGTTTTACAACCGCTACAACCAAGTGATCACTTCCTGCTCGGGTAAGCGCGACTTGGGAAGGTTAGCATTGAAGTCCTTCTCCGAGCGATAGCCCAGGGCCACCAGCACCGTACTCACAAATCCCTGCGCGGGCAGGTCCAGTTCCTCATCCAGCGCCCTGTTGTCGAATCCCTCAATCGGGCAGGCCTGCACGCCCATGGCCTCGGCCGCAAGCAGCAGGCTTCCCAGCGCCAGGAACACCTGCTTGTCAGCCCAGTGTTGCAGATCGCGCTTTTCAAACCTGTGACTGTTGACGAAAAAAGTCCGCGTGGCCTGTTGCGTGGCCCTGGCTTCGGGAGTGGCGAACCTGCCGGCCGCATCATCCGCTTGCAGCAACTTTTCCAGATAGACTTCATCCATCTGCGCACGGCTGGCCATGACCACCACCAGCGCCGCGTCCTTGAGCTTGGCGTGGTTGTAAGCGAAGGCGCTCGGCGGAGCGGCGGCATCCGCAATCCTTGCGCAGCCCTCCTCCGTGCTTGCCAGAACAAAGCGCCACGGCTGCGAATTGGTCGATGAGGGCGCATAGCGCAAAAGAGTGGCGATGGCTTCGAGCTGCGCCTGGGTAAATCGGCGCGACGAATCAAAAGCCTTGGTGGCTCTGCGATCAAGCGCCCATTGGGCGACTCTGGCTTCCGTTGTCATGGCGATGTTTGAAAAGTGGAGCGCCGTCGGTGTGTTCCAGGAATTGCACCTGCGGCAATCGGCTCATGCTAATGCAAAACCCCCGCTTTTGCTCAGGTGCGTCTCGGCAGTGTCTCAAATGTGTTTCAACCGAAAGAAGGAATTGCCGGGGGTCGCACCCAGCCCTTTTTGTACAGACTGTCTGCTATCCTGATGCCAATTGTGGTCGGGGGGTTGTTAACGGAGCAAGGAATGAACAAGGGGCTAACCAACCTGATAGAGATCATCGGCTATTCGCTGGTGTTGTTGATTGCGACCGGCATCGCCTATGTGATTGTGCTCTATGTCATCGACATCACCCAGACCAGGCACACCATCCGCCGCAATTATCCGGTTATCGGGCGTTTGCGCTATGTGTTTGAAGACATGGGCGTTTTTTTTCGCCAGTACTTCTTCGCTATGGACAGGGACGAGTTGCCCTTCAACCGCGCGCAACGATCCTGGGTGTATCGAGCGGCGAAAAATGTCGACAACACCGTGGCCTTCGGCTCCACGCGCGACCTGCGCCAACCTGGGACCATCTTTTTTGTCAACTGCCCTTATCCGATTCTTGAAACCGATGTCGCCGAGCCGGGGCCAATTGTCTTTGGCCCGACCGCAGCCCATCCCTACAGCACCGACAGGTTTTTTCACATCTCCGGCATGAGCTACGGGGCGCTTTCCAAGCCGGCCGTGCTTGCGCTTTCCAACGGAGCGCGCATTGCCGGCAGCTGGCTCAACACCGGCGAGGGAGGACTCTCGCCCTATCATCTCGAAGGCGGGGCGGATATTGTCTTTCAGATAGGTACGGCCAAGAACGGCGTGCGCACCCTTGATGGTGCACTGGACGAAGCCGCGCTGAAACAGGTAGCCGAGCATCCCCAGGTAAAGATGTTCGAGATCAAGCTCAGCCAAGGCGCCAAGCCGGGCAAGGGCGGAATTCTGCCCGCCGCCAAGGTGAGTGACGAGATAGCCGAGATCCGCGGCCTGCGCCGGGGTGAGGACGCCATCAGCCCCAATCGCCACCCTGAGATAGACAACGACAATGCGCTGCTCGATTTTGTCGCACGCGTCAAGCGTGTAACGGGCAAGCCGGTGGGGTGCAAGTTTGTGCTCGGCGCCTATGGCTGGCTGGATGTGATTCTGCGCGAAATCAATCATCGGGGCGCGGCGGAGGCGCCGGACTTCTTCACCATTGACGGGGCGGAAGGCGGAACCGGGGCTGCGCCCATGAGCCTGATTGATAATCTCGGCCTGCCGCTACGCGAAAGCCTGCCGCTGGTGGTGGACAAGCTGCACGAATACGGACTTAAGGAGCGCATTCGCGTAATTGCCTCGGGCAAGCTGATTACCGCAACCGGCGTGGCGCACGCACTGTGCCTGGGAGCGGACGCGATTGTCAGCGCGCGCGGCTTTATGTTCGCGCTTGGTTGCATTCAGGCGCTGCAATGCAACAAAAACACCTGCCCCACCGGGATCACCACCCACGACTACAAGCTGCAACGTGGTCTTGTTCCCGCCGACAAGGCGGTGCGGGTCGCCAACTATGTGCGCAATGTGCACAAGGAAGTCGGGATAATCGCCCACTCCTGCGGTGTACGCGAACCGCGTCGCCTGCGGCGCATGCACGCCCGCGAGGTGACTTCCAACCTGAATTCCTTCAGCCTGGATGAACTCTTCCCAGGCCCGCCAGCAAAAAACTGATCGCTGTTAATCGCTATGGCGAGTTAATGCCCCAGAACACGCACCAGGGTTCTGCCGCTGTGGCGGCCTTCCAGCATGGCGGTTATCCGCTCATCCAGCCCATCCAGGGCGACTTCCTGTACGGGCAGCCCTGATAAATCAAGCTTCCATTCACCTGCAAGCTTGCGCCAGATTTCGCGCCTTTGCTGCATGGGGGCGTGTTGCGAATCCACTCCGGCAAGCGTAACGCCACGCAGGATGAACGGAAAAACGCTGATTGGCAGCTGGATTGAGGCGGCATTGCCGCAACAGGTGATCAAGCCGCGTTGCGATGCGGATTTCAGCATGCCCGCCAGCACCTCGCCGCCGACTGTATCCAGTCCCGCAACCCAACGCGCGGGCATGAGGGGCTTTTTCGCTTCGCCAATCAACTCGTCGTTGCTGATGATTTCGCTCACCCCCAACGCTTCGAGCTGCGCCCGCGCCGCGCTTGGGTCGCGGGTGGCGGCAACCGTTTTGTAGCCAAGTCGCGCCAACAGGGCCAAGGCTATCCCGGCCACGCCGCCGCGCGCGCCGCTTACCACCACCTCGCCCTCATGCGGTTTGCATGAAGCGACAATTTTTGCCACCGCCAGAGCGGCGGTAAAGCCAGCCGTGCCGTAAACCATAGCCTCGCGCGCATCCAGACCATCGGGCATGGGAACCAGCCAATCCGCCGGCACGCGAATGGCCTCGGCAAAGCCGCCCGGGGTGTTCATCCCCAGGTCGTAACCGGTAACCAGCACCGCGTCGCCCACCTTGAATTGCGCCGCGTCGCTGTGCACCACTTCGCCAGCGGCGTCTATTCCGGGGGTATGGGGATAGTTTCTGGTCACGCCCTTGTTGCCGTTGGCCGAGAGGGCGTCCTTGTAGTTAAGCGAGGAATAGCGCACGCGAACAAGCACATCCCCCGGCGGCAGTTGGTCGAAATTGTGTTCGACCAGTTCCCGTCTTGCGCCGCTTTGATCAAGCGACACCTGCATGGCGGTGAAAGTGTGACTCATGGTTTTTTTCTCCTTGGGATTGCTATTGTTCCAGAATTATGACATGCAGGCTCAACGGACCATGCGCGCCAAGTTGCAGGGTCTGTTCAACATCGGCGCTGCGCGACGGGCCGCAAATCCAGTTTATCGCTCGCAGGTGGGCGGCATCCTTGCCCATCACCCGCCAGTAATCCTCGTAATAGCGATAGATGCGCGACCGCTTGAGCAGCACGCAATGGTGGTCACATAAAAACTGAAAGGCCGCCGGACTGTCGCCGCTTGAATGCATCACCAGATTGCCGGTCTCAGCCAGCGCCGCAGCGGCTATGGACAGGCCGAAAGGCTGGCTGGTTTGCGGACCGCTATAAGGCACGATTTCCGGCCTGCCTTTCGCAGGTCTGGTTTTCAGCCACTTCTCCACCTGTCTGGTCACCAGAATGGGATGATCGGTGTTTTTTTCGCCCTTGACGTGACCCCTTCGCCAGACGGCAATGGCCGCGACCGCCTGTGCCGCCTTGCTCAGCTCCCAGGTGGTTTCGGATCGGGAAAAATTGGCGCTGAGCCATTTAAGGCTGGTGAGTTCGCTGTGCGGCTGAATGCTTTCTTTTTTCTTGCTCGGCGATCCAGTTGATGCCGCCGATGGGGAAACGGGCGAGGAAGTAGTACGTCCGGAGCGCAGAGCGGCGAGTATGGCGCTTTTACCCATCACTCCTAGGCTCCAACTCGCGCGCAAGTTTCGACATGGTTCTTCCCTGCGGCGCCGGCATGACGCGGCTTTTGCGCCAGGGAGGAGGATTCGCCCAACGAGGCAGTCTTCCACCTCGTGCAATTAACCTCATCCACCACACAGCCAGGCGGTTGACCAGGCGGTTCAACCCAGGGCGCGCAATCAGCCAGGCGTGCCCGCCAAGCATAAGACGCGTGAAGGGTGAAACTATCCCCTGCGCATACTGGCGTTGGCGCAGTCTGCGCAACAAAGCAGGCAGAGGTATGCCCATGGGGCAGACTTCCTCGCACCTGCCACAGAAGGTAGAGGCGTTGGGCAGGGCTGCGTGGATTTTTTCACCATCAAGCAGCGGAGACAACACCGAACCCATGGGGCCGGGATAAACCCAGCCATAGGCGTGGCCGCCTATGTTGCCGTAAATGGGGCAGTGGTTGAGGCAGGCGCCGCAACGAATGCAATGCAGCATCTCGGCGAAACCTTCACCCGGCATGCTGCTGCGACCGTTATCCAGCAGGATGAAATGCATCTCCTGCGGCCCATCCACCTCGCCCTTGCGTTGCGGGCCGCTATAAAAACTGGTGTAGTTAGAACAGCTCTGACCGGTCGCGCTGCGCGCCAGCAGGCGGATGACGGCAAAGGCGTCCTCCATATCGGCGACCAGCTTTTCGATTCCCGCCACCACTATCAGCACCCTCGGCAGGGTGGCGCATAAATCACCATTGCCCTCGTTGGTGACCAACAGGCTTGCGCCGGTTGCGGCTACCAGCAGATTGCTGCCGATTATTCCTGCATCCGCCTGCAGATACTTGTCGCGCAGTTCGCCGCGCGCTTCGCGCACCATGTCTGCCGGGTTGGCGAGCTTGCGTTGCGCCGGCAGATTGACATGGTGGCGGAGAAACAGTTCGCGAATCTGCGCCCTGTTTTTATGCACGGCGGGGGCGATGATGTGGCTGGGCGGCTCGTCCGCAAGCTGAATAATGTATTCACCCAGGTCGGTCTCGGTGCGTACAAACCCGGCCTGTCGCAGGGCCTGGTTCAGCCCCGTCTCTTCGGCCGCCATGGACTTGCCCTTGAGCACCCGACGACAATTGGCGCGGCGCAGTATGTCCGTGATGGTGCGGTTGCAGGCCTCGCCATCGACGGCCCAGTGCACCCGGCTGCCGCGCGCCACTGCCTCTCGCTCGAATTGTTCAAGCATTTCCGGCAGTTGTGCTATCGCGGTTTTTTTCGCCTGTTGCCCCCTGGCGCGCATGGCGTCAAAGCGCTCGGCGCCAATTTCGTCTATGGCCCTGCGCCGTTTGTTGACGAAGCCGGTTTCAGCCTTGTCGAGCGCAATGCGCAAATGCTCGTCCGCCAGCGCTTCCCTGGTTCTTGCGATGAATTGCCTACTAGCTGTGGGCATGGATGGTTTGCTGGATAAGGGCATCCCACTCTGGCTCACCCTCCTCGCCTATGGCGGGTAGGTCGGCGAAACCCGCCAGCACTTCCGCCGTATGGCGCAGGCGCAACGGCAGGTTGCGGGCGGCTGCGCGGCTGGCGAGGTGGATCAGGCATCCCAAGTCGCCGGAAACCAGCAGCTGCGTTTTGGTCGCCATGGCGGCATCAAGTTTTGCGTCGGCCATGGAGTCGGAAATGGGGGTGTTTTTTACGCAGAAGGTTCCGCCAAAGCCGCAGCAGACTTCGGTATGACGCATTTCCTTCAGCTTGATGTTGCGTTGTTTTTTCAACAGGGCGCGCGCCTGAGCGGTTACACCCAACTCGCGCAACGATGAGCATGAATCGTGGTAACACAGGCTCAGGGACTCGGGAAATGGTTTGGGAACAAAACCCTCGCGCCCGGCAAGAAAGGCGATCAACTCGTGGGAACGATCCGCAAGCCGTCGTGCGCGAAATCTGTCTTCGTCGTCTCCGTGTTCGGCCATCAAAGCCGGAAAACTATGCTTGATCATTCCCAGGCAGGAAGCGGAGGGAGCAACCAGATAATCGAAGTCAAGAAAGGCATCCATTACCTGGCGCGCCACCCTGAGCACGCCCTTGATTTCACCGTTGTTATAGCCGGGTTGAGCGCAACAGCTTTGCGTTGCGGGCAGGCTTACCGCGCAACCGCATTGGCGAAGCAGACGCACGGCGGCCAACCCAACGCTGGGGCGCATGGTTTCGACCAGACAGGTGGCGAATAAACCGACTCGTGAAATGGCGAATCCTTGTTTTGTAACGGCTGTTGAGTGGCGACGGTGGTGTAACGGCTGTCGCGCAACCGCTGTTCAGGCTCGGCGACGCCGACGAATAGAATACAGGACAAAGAGCAGACAGAGCGCAATTCCCAAGCCATACAACCACCAGAGCTGATGGGGATAGAGCAACAACAGGGCAAGCGTCGCGCAGCCAAGACGCTGGGCTGTCCCAAGGCGATGCTCCATATAGCCCTCAATGGCGGACACCAGCATATAGACGCCAAACAGGGCGTGCAGGGCGCAAAAAAGCGCCTCGGACGGTGTGCCGATAATCAGCCTGTCGTACGCCATGAGCACGGGAATCAGATACAACCCCTTGGCGAGCTTCCAGGCGTAAAAGCCCGTGCGCATCGGTTTTGTTTCGGCTATGGCGGCGGCTGTGAAGGCGACCAGGCATACGGGTGGGGTCACATTGCTGTCCTGCGACAGCCAGAAAATAATCAGATGGGCGGCCAACAGGGCCAGTAGCAGAAAATGCGCATCAAAAAGCTGCTGTTGCAAAAGATCGCGCATATCCAGCGGGATGGCGGTGAGTATTTGTCGTGCGGTATCCAGGTTCAAGGGCGTATCCGGCAACAACTGCTCCGGGCTGAACAAGCCCACCACCGCAAGCGTGTCCGCAGGTATGCCGCTGGTGGTGAAAATGCTCAACAGGTGTGAATCAACGATAAGTTGGAAGATGGTCGGTGCGGAAAGACTGGCGATCACTATGTACGAGGCGGTAACCGGCAGCCCCATGCCGATAATCAGCGACGCCAGCCCCACAAAGAACAACGCCAGCAACAGATTGCCGCCGGACCAATTGGCAAGCATCAGCGAAAAGGTATTGCCTATGCCGGTGGTGTTGATCACCATTACCGGAATCCCGATACACACCAACAGCATCGCCAGGGTCGCCATGCCGCGACTGCCGAATTCAAGGGAATCGACAATCTGCGCAAAGCGCATGGGCTGGTCGCTCAGCCAGGAAGACGCCACCACACTGATGATGCTCAATCCCGCCGCATAGGTGGGGGTATAGCCGTTAAGCAGCAGGCTGATCAACACCACGAAGGGAATGGCGTAATGCCAGCCTTCGCGCAACACCCGCCCGATCGGCTCCACCTGCTGATCTTCAAGCATGGTGACGCCCTGTCGCAACGCCTCTATGCGCACATAGCAGAAGACCGAAAAGTAGTAGAGCAGGGCTGGCAAAATGCTGTAGGCCACTATGGTGGTGTAGGGAATCTGCGTGTACGAAGCCATGATAAATGCCCCGGCCCCCATAACGGGCGGCATCAACTGGCCGCCGGTAGAGGCGGCCGATTCAATGCCGGCGGCATAGTAGGGATGAAAGCCGGTGCGTTTCATCAATGGTATGGTGACCACTCCGGTGGAAGCGGTATTGGCCACGGAAGAACCGGAGATTGAACCCATCAACGCCGAGCTGATAACAGCCACAAACCCGGCGCCGCCGGTTACCTTGTTCGCCAGCGCCAACGAAAGCTTGATGATGAATTCTCCGCAACCCGACTTGAGCAGAAACGCGCCCAACAGCAAAAAGCTGAATACAAAGCTCCAGGAAATGCGGCTGATAGAGCCAAACAACCCGCTATCGCTGAAAAAGGCGCGAAAGAGCACCGTATCGAAGCTGAGTCCGGGAAAGTGAAAAACCCCGGGCGCAAGCGAACCCATGCCAACTATGTAGCCAATACCAAGCAACGAAAGTATGGGGATCACCAGCCCGCTGGACCGGCGCGCCAACTCCAGCGCCAGCACTACCGCAATAACCCCAAAGACCCGGTCAGCGACGTTCAGGCTTGTACCGCGCTCCTGGTAGAGGGCGTCGTTGGTCAGCAACATATAACCACAACTGGCTACAAGCATAAGCGCAAATAGCCAATTCAGCATAAGACGGATTTTCAACCTGCCGGGAGGCTGTTTATTCTGCTCCGTAAGCAGCATCAACACGCCGAACGCCGAAAAATGCACAACCGACACGGTCAGTTCGGCCAGAGTGGAAAAAGTATTGAAATAAAGATGCGCCACAGCTATCGCCACGGCGAAACAGCGTATGGGCCAGGCGCTTCCACCCTTATCGGGACTGAACATGGTGGATGAATCCAGTCACAAAACCCCGGCTTCCGAACCTGCCAACCGATTCGAAAGCCAAGGGAAAAGCTGAATGATTGTCAGTGCAGCCTATTGCAGATAGTCGGGAACATCCAGCCCCTGTTCGCGATAAAAACGCAAAGCGCCGGGGTGAAGCCTGTTCGGCAAACCGGCAATGGCCTTGTCAAGCGCCATGGCTTTGGTTGCCTTGTGAATACCCACCAAGAACGGCAAATTGGCATAGACGGTTTTCACTATCAGATACACATCCTCCTCCGGTACATTTTCGTGCACCGCGAGGAAATTGGGTTGCGCCACGGTGTTCACCGCCCTGGCTTGGCCGGGATAGGTGTTGGCGGGAATGATGTATCGCGTCCAGAGCGGCGCCTCCCTGTTCACCCTGGCGATTTCGCTGTCACTGAAACCGAGTATGGTGATGGCGTCGCCCAGGTTGGCGAAAGCTCTGGTGATCGCACTGGTCGGCACCCCGGCGGGAATGTTCATGCCGACTATGTTGCCGTTTTGCAGTGATTCTGCGCTGGGACCATAGCCCTGGTAGACAAGCACAAGGTCCTCGTCCGGCTCAAAACCAAGATTGCCCAGAATCTCGCGTCCCGAACCTTCGGTGCCGGAATTACGTTTGCCGATGGAAAACTTTTTACCCTTTAGTTGCGCAATATCGCTGAGGGTGCCTTGCTGCACCAGATCGCTTTTCACCACAAACTGTTCGACATTCTGCCACAGCATGGTGACCGAGCGCAGATGCTCCTGCTTGCCCGAACTGCGCAACTGACCCGTGCCCTTTTCCGCCCACAGGCCATACAGCCCTTGCAGAATGGCGAATTGCGCTTCGCCCTCGCGGAGCAGTTTGATGTTTTCACCCGAGCCTGCGGAGCTGATGGCCGAAAGGCTGAGTTTGTGCTTTGGCTCCAGCTTCACCTTGGTCAGGGTACTGAGCGCCACACCCACCGGATAGTAGGTGCCGCCGGTGGTGGCGGTTGCAAGAATATAGGATCGACTTTCTGCCCTGACCGGTGCGGCCAGGACAACCAATGCAATCGCCAGAGCGATGAGGCGCATGGATATGCCGGGGTGTAGGTTTTTCATGGGTTCCTCCGATGATTGGGAAAGTGATTGACAGCCATACAACTGGATTATTCACGCCAATGCTGGGCGGAAAATTTCCCCAGCAAATTGTGAATCTGATCCTGAGACTGATCCCGGGCCAGTTGCTGAAGAAACTGCGCCAGGGGTTTGGGCAGCACTTCCAGGGGGGGCGGATTGGCGCCGGAAAACTGTTTGGCAAGCTCTTGCGCCGTTTTGGAGCCACGCCTTGGAACCAAGGCGTAGACAAACTCGCAATCAAGCGCCTTGGCGGCGCGTTGCATGCTTTTCAGAGTCACCGCCTGATTGGCTTCGTCTCGCTCAAGCGTGCTGACGCGGGCGCGGCTGACCTGCAAGCGACGCGACAGCTCGGCATTGGTTATGGCTTTCAACTTGCGCCACTCGCGAATCCAGCCACCGGATGGGCGACACAAGTCTGAAAGCGAGAGGAGCAAACGAGCCACCTCCGCATAGTGAGCGGGTGAATTGGCCTCTTGGGCTGACGCCTTGCCGGGCATTTTTCCTTCCTGATGTGTTTATCTTCCGCCCCGGTCACGCCGGTGCGACGATCATGTTGTTAACAATATTGTTTATATTAAGCTGGTTTTTTGGAAGGGGAATGAATTTGATGAACAAATTTTCGCTTGGTGGTTCCCGAGTAACAGAATGGAATTGCACCGCAATAGCGCCTGTTCGCCTAGTGTAAAGAGCAAACAAGCCGGGTGTGTCGAGGTAGATACACCCAAGCGGCGGCAGGTTCTTGCGCCGCCAATTGCCAGTGAATGTTGCCGGGCGGCAAGCAGAGGCCTCCCGTCGCCGGGTTTATGTAAGCAGTCAGGCGCGTTCGCCGAGTTCCTTGATGTGCTCCGGGATGCGTTTGTTGTCACCGTACATGAAGTGGTTTGCCATGTTTTCCGAGTAGCGGCTGGCTTCGGTTTTCAACCCCACCGCTTCGGCAACCTGACGAATCAGCATGGGGTTGGCGCCGCAACATACTCCCAGATAATTGATGCCCAGATCATAGGCCTCTTTGGCGAAAGCGCCAACCTCGTAGCGATTGCAGAAAAGCGGGTCGAGCGCCGTCGGGAAGGTACGGCCATGCGGTGCGGGACACGAGCAGCGATTGGTGTCCGACAGGTTGAAGAAGGTGGGTTCGGCGTCGTGGGTGCGGTAGGGAATCGGCAGCGCGCCGACATGGCAGGAAACCGCCGCGCGTATTTCCTTGAGATAGGGCATCATGGTGGCCGGACCGCGGAAACAATTCATGCCAACCACATCGGCGCCGCGCGCCTCAAGCTCCTTGCAGGTTTCAACTATGCCGACGCCGTCCATCATCATGTTTTCGGCCATGGGCGCAATAGTGAGCACCGTCGGCAATCCCGCCTTGCGCATTTCCTCCAGCGCCACATAGGCCTCGCCCGCGTAGTAATAGGTTTCGCCAACCAGCAGGTCGGCGCCTTCCTCCACCGCCCAGCCGCACATCTCGGCAAACATGCCACGCACTTCTTCCTGCTTGGCCTTGTCGTCCGGCGACCAGATGTTGGTGTTGGAGATGTTCCCGGCCATCATGTTGCCGGGTTTTTCGCTTGCGACCTTTTTCGCGATTTTCAACGCGGCGCGGTTGAGCGGCTCAAGCAAATCCTCCTTGCCGATCACACGCATTTTTTCCCTGTGGCCGTTGTAGGTGAACGCCTCGACTATGTCCGATCCGGCGTGCTGAAATTCGCGGTGCAGGTTTTCCAGCGCAAACGGGTGTTCAAGCGCCACCTCCGGCACGAATTCTCCGGCGGACATATAACCACGACGCTCGAGTTCAAACAAAAAACCCTCGGCGATAATGACCGGGCCGGCGTTGAGTCGTTCAACCAAATTTGTCGATTGTGCCATGCTGTCTCTCCATCAAATACGGCCGGGCCGTGTGGTAAAAAAAACCGAGGGTGAAGTCTAGGGTTCCATGACCGGCGACCAATGATAGTTGTACTCTTTTGTATGAGCTTTTTTCATAGAAAATTTCACCATGATTGCACCCGGCCATTTGCGCATCATCCAGGCGCTGCACAACAAGGGCACGCTCACCGAGGCCGCCAACAGCCTCAACCTCAGCCAGTCCGCCCTGTCGCACCAGATCCGTCATCTCGAAAAAAAACTCGAGGTCAAGCTGTGGGAGCGCGAGGGCCGAAAGCTCAGGCTTACTCGCGCGGGCGAACTGTTGCTGCATACCGCCTGGCAGGTGCTGCCGGTGCTCGAGCAGGCGCAAAACACCCTCAAGGCCTATGCCGAAGGCAGGCAGGGGGTGCTGCGCATCGGGGTGGAGTGCTATCCCTGCTACGAATGGCTGACCGGCGTGGTG